>Ga0137418_10000005_pt1 | contig 142311 bp, 119 predicted proteins | sample CZODoug3_1_2_16f_FD_122242 | JGI IMG/M metagenome (GOLD analysis project Ga0137418, IMG submission 122242) | Vadose zone soil fungal communities from Angelo Coast Range Reserve, California, USA - CZODoug3_1_2_16fungal (Hybrid Assembly) | ecosystem: Environmental > Terrestrial > Soil > Vadose...
AGTTCGGTTGTGATAACCGCTGAATGCATATAAGCGGGAAGCACTCCTCAAGATGAGATCTCCCAACCCGTAAGGGATAAGAAGGGCCCAGGAAGACTACCTGGTTGATAGGCTGGAAGTGGAAGCGCAGTGATGCGTGTAGCTTACCAGTACTAATCGCCCGTTCGGCTTGACCATAAAATTTACTCGGTGCAGTAAACCAGTTGTCAGTTCTCAGTTGCCAGTTCGTAAGTTCGAACCTGGACTGGAATTAGCAATGTTGTTTGGAAGTCGTTAGAACCTGAATGACTGAGAAGCAAGACTGATAACTGGGCGCCGACGAAAAGCCGAAGTAATCAATTGCTAGGCACTCAGTGCCAAAATACTGGGTGCCCGAAAAAACCAATCTATTCAGTTGTGAGGCTTCGTCCTCGCGCTCTTTGAGAAATCAGCTTTTAGCTTTTGGCTCTTAGATCCTTGGCTCTTAAGTCAAGGCCCATGTTTGCATGGGATTCGGGCTGGCGGCTGAAAGCGCAAAGCTTCGCGCCGAAGGCGCGATCGAGTTGTCGGTGATCTTACCGCGGGGGTTCCACCCGTTCCCATCCCGAACACGGAAGTTAAGCCCCGCTGGGCCGATTGTACTGCACGCGAAAGTGTGTGGGAGAGTAGGTAGTTGCCGGCATAAATAAAGGCCACGCTCAGAAATGAGCGTGGCCTTTTCCGTTTGGCCCGTGTCGAGCTGTCGAAGCTGTCGAGCACTCGGGAGCGTCTTTAGATCTTTAGAGCTTTAGAGCTTTAGAGCTTTAGAGTGCGCTCATGCGGAGCTCATGGCGAATTTACTCCGTCTTCCTTCTCCGCAGCTTCCAGGTAGGCGCGCAGTTCCTCGACATCCTCCGCGAGCATCCGGGTGAACCTGATGCCGTTGCCAACCTGGGGATCGCTGGTCGCAACGATGGCCCGGATCAGCAGCGTACCTTCCAGTTGCAGTTTGAGCTCCAGTTCCGTGCCGCTAGGCAGCGGGAAGATGGTTTCGACGTAGCAGCCACCGAGACTAAGATCCGCCGTAGCTCCACGGATGGGAAAGGCGCTTCCCTCCATATATAGCTCAATGGGCACCTTCAGCTTGAGCCGTTCGTATTCTCGTCGCTCGTTCCCGGGCGTTGGCATTGATCGAGCTCCAACCGTGGGGACCCAGTTGGTTTGGCTCGAAGTATATCCGAAGGAAACTCGGCTACTCCATCTCGGCGAAGCCTCTACGGCCTCGATTGCCACGTGAGACTCCACCGAAGCTATGGCTTTGCCGCTTGCGCGGGCAGCCCTGGGGCTACAATGGGCGCGCTATCTCGGGGAGCATCCGATGCGTTCAAGCCGCCATCTCCTCTCGGCCGCCGCCCTGCTGTTGCTTCCGGCCCTGCACGCTCAGCAGACTGCCTCCCTGTCGAAGGAGGTGCAGAAATATGTGCGCATCCAAGCGCCGCGAGTGGTGCTCGAACACGTCCGCATTGTCGATGGCACCGGGCGCCCGCCGGTGGACGATGAGAACATCATCGTAGAAGGCGGCAAGATCGCCGCCATCCAGCCCGGCTCCGACACCCCAGCTGCCGGCGGGACCGCCATTGTTAACCTGCACGGGTACACCGTCATGCCGGGCATCGTGGGCATGCACAACCATCTCTTCTACATCGCCCGCCCGAACCAAGACAGCCGGTGGAATGACGAGCCGCCGCTGCTGGTCCCGCAGATGACGTTCTCCGCGCCGCGCCTCTATCTCGCCGGCGGCGTAACCACCCTGCGAACCACCGGCAGCGTGGAGACCTATTCCGACCTGAACCTGAAGCGAGCGATCGATGAAGGCAAACTCGTCGGCCCGCACCTCGACGTTACCGGTCCTTACCTGGAGGGAGCCGACAGCTCCTTCATCCAGATGCATCACCTGAGTGGTCCCGACGAGGCCCGCCAGTTTGTCGACTACTGGGCCGACCGCGGCGTCACTTCGTTCAAGGCGTACATGAATCTCACTCGCGCCGAGCTGAAGGCTGCCGTCGAAGCCGCGCACAAACGCAGCCTCAAGGTTACGGGGCATCTTTGTGCGGTGACCTACAAAGAAGCGGCCGAGCTCGGCATTGACGACCTGGAGCACGGCTTTTTCGTGAACACCCAGCTTGATCCGGACAAGAAGCCCGACGTCTGTTCCGACGGCGAAGGAGTCCCCACTCTCGAACGCATGGACCCCAACGGCCCGGAAGCGAAGGAGTTGATCGATACGCTCGTGAAGCATCACGTCGCGATCACTTCGACACTGCCGGTATTTGAGAGTGGCGGCGTCCCCGGACATCCTCCGCTACGCCAGCAGGTCCTCGACGCCATGTCGCCAGAAGCACGCGAGGCCTATCTGTACAACCGCGAGCGGCCTCGGTCGCTGCCGCCGCAGAAGACCGATTGGGCTTTTCTGCTGAAGCGCGACATGCAACTGGAGCATGCCTTCGTCGAGGCGGGCGGGCTCCTCATAGCCGGGCCCGATCCCACCGGCAACGGAGGCGTCGTTCCCGGTTTCGGGGATCAACGCGAAATTGAATTGCTGGTTGAGGGAGGATTTTCGCCTGTCGAAGCGATCAAGATTGCGACCCTGAACGGTGCGATTTACCTTGCGAGGCAGGACCAGATCGGCACAATCGCTCCCGGCAAAAACGCCGACTTAGTGGTGATCAAAGGGGATCCAACGACCCACATTTCGGACGTAGAAAACGTGGAGATTGTTTTCAAAGACGGCGTCGGCTACGACTCGCAGAAGCTGCTGGATTCTGTCAAGGGACGCTACGGCCAGTATTAGCCCCAGGCGGCGCCTTGCTTTCGTGTGCTTCTCGGAATTCATAGGCCATTCCATTACGGGTCGGGGGTAACCACCGCCCCGTCCCTTCCGTAACCTCGCCACCCGAAACGGCGGCAACTACTCTCTTACCCGGGGGTTTGTACGGTCATGACAAAAACAACCAAATCGCTCTTAGTCCTGGCGGTGGGGGGACTGCTGTTTGCCGGTTCCGCCGCTGCTCAAACCGCAGCCAGCAATACCAGCTCGGGCGCCGGACCGGGCGCGGTCGATCCCGGCCATCCGCGGGTGAATCAGGTGAACCGCCGCCAGGGCAAGCAGCAGCAACGCATCGCCAATGGCATCCAGAACGGCTCCCTCAACCCGAAGGAAGCGGCCCACCTCGAGAAGCGTGAAGCTTCCGTGCAAAAGCGCGAACAGGCCGACATGGCAAAGCACAATGGGCATCTGACCAAGGCAGAACAGAAAGGCATCAACCGCCAGCAGAACCGCATCAGCCGGAGCATCGCGCGCGACAAACACAACGATAAATAGTCGGGCCGAACTAAGGCGTTAGCGTATCGGGACAGCCGCAGACACCTGCGGTTTTCCGTTTTTGCCGGCGGGGTGGGGACACCAGGGGGCGGGTTGAGCTTCCGGGTGGTGGCGCCCCCTGCAGGGCCGGATCGATTTTCCGAAACTCAAACCGACAAGCAGAAGGGCCACGTGGATATCCGCGTGGCCCTCGGTGCATCAGTTCTGCGTGGGAACCCTTCCCTCTGTTACGCCGCCGTCGATTGCGCCTTAAGAAGGGGCACAAACTCCTCCACGACGAAGGTCTCGTATGAAGTCGGGGTCGTGTTGCGCGCGGAACGCGGCTCCAAGGCCCGCATGCGACCCGTATTCAAGGCGTATGCCATCTCCAGGATGAGATCCGCCACATTTTGAGAGAAGCCGAGTTGAACGAGCGCAGCTAAAAATTGTTCGTCGGAAGCTTGAACGTACCCGAGACCGGGTCTGCCGATGGCCATTCCGATGATCGTCATTGCTTCCGTCATGCTCAGATCTCGCGGACCAAGCAGTTCCTGTGTCTGCTTGCCCTTGAAATCAAGGTGCAAGAGCGCTTCGGCGGCGGCGGCGCCAATGTCTCGCGTAGCAATCATGGGGAGTTTCAAGTCGGGACGCAGAGGACCTATGCCCGTGCCGAGAGACTGGATCGGACCGACCTGTGGCAATGTGTTTTCCATGAAGTAGCCCGCCCGCAGGTGCAAGACATTCGTGCCGTCGATCCGGTTCAGCTTCTGCTCAAGATTGTGCAGGCCGACGACCGGCCCGACCTTGTCTGGCTGGTCCGCTCCCACGCTGCTGAGCGAGACAACATACTTCACTTTCGCTTTGGCCACCGCAGCCGCGATTGCGTCGCTGGTCCTCTCCTGGAAGGCGCGGAAATCGTTGCTGCTGACATTCGGCGGCACAAGCACGTAAGCGGCCTGGGCTCCCTGAAAAGCCTCGGCCAGCCGGTTTGCATCCGTGACATCGCACAAGAATGCCTCGGCGCCCTTGGACGTAAGCGGTTGCAAACGGGCCGCGTTCCTTCCGAGCGCCCGAACGGAATGCCCTCGCGCGAGAAGAGCCTTCGCGGCGACTGTTCCAGTATGACCCGTTGCTCCAGTAATGACGTACATGTTGGACCTCCTTTCGCATTCGATGCAGCGGCCTGGACCGATGCCTCACAAACAGGAACTTCCGAGTATTGAGGGCTAACAGTGACCTAGGAGCAGGGTTGCGTGAGCGGGGCTTACCTTTGGTATATGCTGCCGCACCCAAGAAAAAGGCCACGCCTCGAAACCGCGTGGCCCTGGCTGAGGAATCCGTTACGGCAGTGGCGCTGGCTGCCGGGCTACTCCTTGCCGTCCTCCACCACAGCAGGATGCACCTGCGTGCCTTTCGCAACCTCCGGAACTACCCCTGGTTGGAGCTTCACCGTGGCCAGGATCTGCTCCAGCTTGCGAAACACCTGTTCACGATTCACGGGTTTGAGGCCAGGTACCGTGTCATCGTCGGTTCGAAGTCCCATGCTGAACTCGTAGCAGATTCCGTTCTCGAAGCGGTGATAGTACTTGGTGTGAGGGTCTTTGCCCTCCTCACTCCCGAAGTCGTCGACCACATCGAACTCGGTCCCGACGATTTTTGCTTTCGTGGCAGCTCCCGGCTCGTTCTCGGGATGAGCGATCTGCGGAAAGGCAAACCGTTCGCATTCCGACGCGGACAGCTCCGGGTTCACGCTCGCGCGGAAGAATGCGGAGCTGAAATCCGTACCCGGATAGGCGTTGTGGGGCAGCTCGATGGCAGCTACTGTCATTCCGCCCGGTTGCACGAAATCCATCCTCACCTCACCCATGCCGGCCAGGTCGCGGTTCGGCTCATCGCCTGTCTTCAAAATATAATTCTTCGGATAGCGGAAGGAGATCCCGTTGATCGGATCTGAGTAAATCGTGGTTGGCGCCTTTCTCTGCACAACCCGCTTCTGTGCTGGTTTGGGGTTCTGGCCCGGCGCTGGCATTGCGGTCGCCGCGACCGGTAGGGAGCCCATAGGACTCTGCTGACTTACAACCTTCTGGTTTGTGGGACTCTCGGCCGCGACCTTCGTCGGCCCTTTCGAACAGCCATTGGTGATCAGGAAGAAGACTCCTGACAGGACCGTGACCGCGAGCAAGCCCGCGCCAAACAGAGCTTTCTGTTTAGAGAGCGAGTTCTTGCTCTGGGCCTCCTGCGGAGTTTCCGGTGGTGCCTGGTTGCCCAGGTGAAGTTGAGTGAAATTTGCCATAGTGGCCTCCCGTGCTGGTTTTCCCAGTCGGAGACACTAGGGGCACGAGGGCCGCCGTTAGCAACTCGATTGATTCGAGGGAGCTTGCACGACTGTGCGATCGAGACCGGCGTGGTTTCCGGGACACGCTGTGGTTGGCGAGCCACGCAGGACCAGGGAGTTCGCGGAACCGGGGCTCGGGTTTTGGGGCAGGGCGAGCGGCTTCTCAGGAGCCGGTTTCGGAAATTTGCTCTGTGCACTCACTTGTTTGATGTGCGCAATCCGCCGTTCCAAGCCCTCCTAGGCTTCTTTCGGAGTGTTGGGCATCTGTTCACCCAAAATCACGTAAGTCGGCAGCAGACCGACGGCAGCATCGGCAGAGTATCCCGCATTCATCGCCAGCATCACGCGCTCGCGATCGGCGGCCAGTTCACCCTCGCGTCCGTAACCCGGCACAAACAATCCGGTGAGCTTCGGCGTCCACCTTGACCTTATCGACGTCAGTCGCGCATTGGGACTTCGCTGTCGGCATGCGCAGACGGCCCGTATCTGGGGGAGTTCGCTGGCGCTACGAACGTATCGACCTACCCCAAGCGGCTTTGCACGAAGGTAACTTCGCGCACCTCAATTTTCCGCCTACATTGGAGACTGTCTTCGTGGCTCATCTGAAGTGTGAGGGTTTTTATGGGCCTGTTTCCCCTGCGCTCGATTGGTATCCGCGGATTGCGACCGGCAGTGCTCATTTCTGGCCTGGCCTTGGCTCTTGCTGCAGGCGGCTACGGCCAATCATCGGACAATTCCTCTTTGGGCGATCTGGCTCGCAAGCAGCGTCAAAAGCAACAGGCCAAAGACGCTCACGCCACACCCAAGAAAGTCGTCACCAACGAAGACATTCCGGAGCATCCGGAAGCTCCCTCCAACTCGTCGGCAGGCGGCAACGCGCCGGCAGACACCCTATAAGCCACCGTAGCACTCTCGCAGCGCACTCCCTTCGTGGGATGAGAAGTGATGGACGGAGCGGGGTATGAGGCGCCTCGCTCCGTTCGAGAGCGATGCTTCGTTTGTGAACGTCCGTAATCCCTATTCCTTGGGAATGCGGACGCGCTCGGCTTCGGCCGTGGTCGCGACCCCGGGGTCGATCACCATGTTGTGGATTGTGTTTCCCGATTGGGCAACGATCATCTGCAGGTGCACGGGCGGCTGGTTACCGTTGGTAACAGTAAAGGTTCCGGTGCAGTCCGGGTTCACTGAGTAGGTGCCCGTATTCGCGGCCCATCCCGGCGCAACGTTGCCGTTGACGGCAATCGCGTCGAGTTGCGTTAGATTCCCGTTGCCATCAAACGTCGTCTTAGCGAGGCCATCGATCAGTAGAGTAGATCCGTTCGGGAGGAAAACTTGTCCGTGAATGGTAAAGGCGTAGGAACCACGGATGGTGGAATTGCTGCAAGTGCTGGCGTGGGACATCAAGGTCGACGACGCGACCAGAGCAAGCGCCAGGAGAAACGGAGAGTTACGGAATTTCATGGTGCCTCCAGCTTTTTCTAGACGGGTGTGTTGACCTCACGCCAAACCTTTGACACACACCGGCCGTGGTAACGATAGGCCTGGCAGCCTGGCACGACTGTTCACAACTGCTCACTCTTCACATTTGAAGTGGGGAATTGATAGCTGACGAAACCAGACAATAGCGCTCAGTGACCGAGATTGCTGTCGTAGTCATGAATGTTGAGAAAGTGCGGCTCTCGGGCGCAGGCTTGGACTTGACGTCGTCTGGTTTAAGCCGCCGGGCGCGTCGACTGCCTACGGATGTAGTGCAGCTTGTCTTCCGCCAGGCCTTGCGAGTCTCCTAGGTTGAGTCTGCCCTCTCGGATCAGGTCGCCTAAAACAAGTGGAAGGACCGAGTATTTGTATTCGTACCAGCGGTCAATCTCCTTCCGGGCCAACTTAGATCACTTATTTCTGGGACAATAGACTAGGCTCCGGGGTGAATCCACCGGATGATCGCAAACACCAAGGCCGCCACAAAGGCGGATGCCGGAATCGTCAGAACCCAGGCCCACACGATACGGCGAGCTACACCCCAGCGTACTGCCGACAACCGGCTCGTCGCACCCACTCCGACGATCGCACCCGTGATGGTATGCGTGGTGCTCACGGGAATTCCGGCCAGCGCCGTCGCAAACAATGTGATCGCTCCCGCCGTTTCCGCACAGAAACCCCCGACCGGCTTCAGCTTCGTGATGCGGGAGCCCATCGTGTGGACGATTCTCCACCCCCCAAAATAGGTCCCCAGCGCGATCGCCGTGTGAGCGGCGAGAATGATGGGCCAGCGGAAATGCCCCCAGTCGCCGGACATCTCGGCGGCCGTCATCAACTTGGCACCGTACAAGGCGCTGGCGACAATCCCCATGGTTTTTTGGGCGTCGTTGCCGCCGTGCCCGAGGCTGTATGCCGCCGCCGAAACCAGCTGCAATTTTCTGAACCAGGCATCGATGCGTCGCGGGGCCTTGTTGCGCAAGAGCCAAAAGACCGCGACCATGAAGCTAAAGCCCAGCACCAGGCCCATGATGGGAGCGACCACAATAAAGATCAGGGTCTTGTACCAGCCCTCGGCAATAATTACGTGAAACCCGGAGCGCATCACCGCCGCCCCCGCATACCCGCCGATCAAGGCGTGGGACGAAGAGGTGGGCAGACCCCACCACCAGGTCAGCAGATCCCACACGATCGCACCCATCAGCCCGGCGATCACGACATACTGCGTGACAGAGTCGATGTGGATCATCCCTTTGCCGATGGTCTTGGCGACGGCTGTACCCAGGAAAAATGCCGCCACGAAATTGAAGAATGCCGCCCACACTACCGCTAACTTCGGCGACAGCACGCGGGTCGAAACCACCGTCGCGATGCTGTTGGCGGCGTCGTGGAATCCGTTCAGGAAGTCAAAGATCAGCGCCACCAGGATCGTGATGAGGAGTAGCAGAAGGTTGGATGTCACCGTTAGGTCCGTGTGTTCGAGGATGCGAGCGCTCAGGCGTTCTTCAGAACAACCGTTTCGAGCACGTCGGCGACGTCTTCCGCCCGGTCCGTGGCTGTTTCCAGGAATTCGATGAGTTCTTTTGTCTTGATCAGGGTGATTGGATCCTTCTCCTGATCGAAGAGCCTGGCGATCGCCGCCCGGGATATCAGGTCCGCTTCATTTTCCAGCCGGTTGATCTCGACACAGTGGGTCAGGACGTCTCCGTTCTTCTGCAGAAGCGAGACGGCCTTGGCCAACTCCTGACATTGCGCCAGAATAAGGCGCGCAATTTCTCCAGCCTCTGCCGGCGGACTGGTAATGCGATACATGATGATACGGGCGCCAGCTGCGTTGAGGAAGTCCAAAACGTCATCGAGCGAGGACGCCAGTTTGTGAATATCTTCCCGGTCAAACGGCGTAATGAAGGTCTGATTGAGTTTCCGCATGATCGCGTGGGTCATCTCATCCCCCACGTGCTCGATCCGGCGAATTTCCTGGATCTTCATTTCCACATCCCGATAGTCGGCGAACAGATCCACCATCGCGCGAGCCCCGGCGATGAGATTGTTGGACATCTCGGAGAACATCGCGAAAAAACTAGTGTCTTTGGGAATGAGTCGGACCATTCGGCAGCAAACTCCAGGAGCGTCGTGGTTGCGTGCAGCCCAGCGTAGAGTCTTGCGAAGCCAGTCACTATCTCACGCGTCGCGGAAGCAGTCAAATCGCGCGCCGTAGCGGATTGGCTTGCCAGGATAGCGATGTCGAGCGGAGTCCCGACCCGGGGCAGGTTGGCGTCGCGGGCCTAGTTGCGGGGGAAAGACCGCGCGCCAATCTTGGCGCGGCGGGGCATGCGCAGCCCGAGGAGCACGATCAGGGCCAGTACCGCCCCCGCCCCAAGAGCCACTGGCCGGAGGAAGTCGAACAGCATTCCCTCTAAATCCACAGACGGAGTATGCGGCGGTCCGCGAGTTTGGCAAAGTTACGATCAGGCTAGCCCCCTGGTGCGGGGGGCATACCCTAGAGTCGACGGTTGCATAGTGCCCGATGTACCCGACTGTTCCGAATTCCTCACGCTGATTTGCAGGGGTTGGGGTGATAATGATGGAATGGAGGGTATTTTCCTCGAACAGCGGTGGCTTCCAGAGTCTGTCCTCTGCCTCCGCGACTACAGCCTGAACAAGTTCGTACGCGACCTGATTGCCGGAATCACGGTGGGCCTGGTTGCGCTGCCCCTCGCGATGGCCTTCTCGATCGCCTCGGGGCTGTCGCCGCAAGCGGGTATCTACTGCGCGATCGTCACCGGCTTCCTCATTTCTGCCTTGGGCGGCTCGAAGACCCAGATCGGCGGGCCGACGGGCGCCTTCGTCGTGGTGATCGCGGGCATTGTTGCCGCGCACGGCGTTGATGGCCTGTTCATGTGCACAGTGATGGCGGGAGTTCTGCTGGTCGCGATGGGCGTCACGGGCATGGGATCGGCGATCAAGTACATCCCCCGTCCCATCGTGGTCGGCTTCACCAATGGCATCGCGATCCTCATCGCCAGCACTCAGGTCAAGGACTTCTTCGGCCTCGAGATCGACAAGGTTCCGGGGGTTTTTTGGCTGCGCATGGAGGCGTTTGCAACTCACCTCAGGACTCTGAATTACGACGCGACTCTGCTGGCCGTCGCGACGGTCGTCATCATGATCCTTTGCCGCGCAGTCTCGAACAGGATCCCGGGCGCGATCATTGTGCTCGTGATTGGTACCGCAGCCGTCTTCCTCTTCAGGCTTCCCGTGGAAACGATCGGAACGCGCTTCGGTGGGATTCCCAGCGGTCTGCCCCATCTGCAATTCCCCAAGTTCCACGCGGACCTGATCCACGGACTGCTGGGGCCTGCGGTAACGGTTGCGATGCTGGGCGCCATCGAGTCGTTGATGTCCGCGGTGGTGTCGGACCGGATGAGCAATGATCACCACAATCCCAACGTTGAGTTGGTGGCCCAGGGCGTCGCTAATATCGCCTCACCCATGTTCGGGGGCCTGCCGGCCACGGGTGCGATCGCGCGCACGGCAACGAACATCCGTTCGGGCGCGCAAACGCCGGTCGCGGGTATGATTCACGCACTGACACTCTTGGGCGTCTTGCTGTTTGCATCTCGCCTGGTCAGCTACGTGCCAATGGCCGTGCTGGCCGGGATCCTGATGATCGTGTCCTACAACATGGGCGAGTGGCGCGAGATCCCCCAGCTGCTGAAGCTCACAAAGACGGACATCAGCGTCTGGCTGGTGACGTTCGCGCTTACCGTGTTTGCCGACCTGACCGTCGCGGTGGAAGCGGGCATGATCCTGGCGGCGCTGCTGTTCATCAGCCGCGTGGCGAGCACGACGACTGTCTCGCAAGTGACGGACGACTACATCGAAGACGGGCGAGTCCACATCCTGCAGGACAAGGACATTCCCTACTACGCGACCATTTTCCGCATCCATGGCCCGTTCTTGTTTGGTGCGACCGACAAGATTTCCGTAGTGACCGAGCATACAGACAAGCTGCCACCGGTCGTGATTCTGCGTCTGCGTAACATGACCGCGCTGGATGCGACCGGCTTGTTTGCCATCGAGGAGGTTGCCAGGGCGCTGCAGGCGACGGGACGCACGCTGATTCTGTGCGGAGCCCGCGAGCAGCCGGCCCAGCTTCTTCATGCGGCGGAGGTTAAGGACCTGATTGGCGAAGACAACATCTGCGAGAACGTGCAGGACGCGGTCCGGCGGGCGCAGGAAGTATTCGAGACGCTGGAAGCCAAAGCGACGGGCGGATCGAAGTAATCCCCCAAAGACTCACGGCGGATGCGAACCCTCGCCACCTTGTTTCGCGCGTTGCTCAGCCCGGACTCGATCTCGTCCGAGCGAGCGGGTTGCGGGCGTTCCCGCCGCTGGTGGCCGGAGCAGCCGCATTTCTATCCTGTGTTGAACGTCGACTAAGGCGGTGGTGAATCCCGAGCCGGTCCAGTCGCCGGACAGCGTTCGTCTTGTGTGCCGCCGCTTGAGTTTGTGTCGACCCTTCGCGCAACGAGCGGCTGCCTGCGGGGAAGGCTTATCCGGTGGCAACCGATTTGCTCCGGCAGGCTGGCCGGTTTTATAGTCTCCGTGCAGTCCTGGGGGCTTTATGAAAATGTTGCTTCACTGGCTGTTGAGTGCGCTGGCGATCTGGATCGTTTCGCGGCTGGTCCCTGGCTTCTCCGTCAGTGGGCCAATGGCGGCGCTCATCGCCGCCGTGGTGATTGGCTTCGTCAACGCCACCCTCGGACTGTTCCTGAAGATCGTCACCTTTCCCCTGACGGTGCTCACGCTTGGGCTGTTCTGGCTCATCATCAATGCCGTCATGATCAAGCTCGCTTCCGCGATCGTGCCCGGGTTCCGTGTGGACACGTTTGGCGCGGCGTTCTGGGGAGCGATCGTGCTTAGCCTGGTGAATATGGTGTTGAAGTGGCTGATCATGCCGGACAAGGTGCGCAGCTAAGCTGGGAGCCAGCGATAGTTGGCATTCAACCGTCAACCGGGCGGCTCGGCGCCCAGGGTCGTGGCGTGACAGGCGGCGTTTATGCGGGGCCTGGGGTCTTCCTCGGTTTCATCGTCTCCCATTCTTTCTCAGACAGCAGTCTGCCCAGCGCCGTAAACTCACCGGCACCCTGGAGCCATTCGCCTCCATCCATGGTTACGACTTCGCCGTTGATGTAACCGGAACCATCGCTGACCAGAAAGGCCGCAAGATTCGCGAATTCCTGCGCGGTGCCGAAACGGCCGAGCGGGTTGCGCTCTTTGGCCAGTTGTTCAAGTTCCGGGCGAGGCAGCAAGCGGGAGAACGCGCCCTCTGTGGGAACCGGACCGGGAGCGATCGCATTCATACGGATGCCGCGGTTGCCCCATTCGACCGCCAGGCTGCGGGTGAGGGCCTGGACTCCGGCCTTGGAGACAGCGGAGGGGACAACGTAGGCGGAGCCGCTGGTCGTGTAGGTTGTCGTGACGTTCAGGACCACCGCGTGATATCCGGCCTTGAGCCAGCGTTTGCCGCAGGCCAGGGTGGCATGGAGGGTGCCCATCAGGACGATGCCGATGACGGAGTCGAAAGCGCGCAGCGACAATTCTTCGGTGCGCGCCAGGAAGTTACCGGCCGCGTTGTTCATGAGAACATCGAGGGGGCCGTCTCTCCAAATTGTGTCGATCATCTCCTCGACCGCAGCACCGTCGCGCACATCGCAGGGGCGGGAATGAATGGTGCCGCCGGTTTTCTGGCGCAGTTCGGCCTCGGTGGCGACCAGAACCTCATGACGGCGTCCGCAGATGTATACGGTGGCGCCGAGTTCGAGGAAGCGTTGCGCACTAGCCTTGCCGAGACCGGTGCCGCCCCCGGTGATAAGGATGCGTTTGTTCTGGAGCAGGTTTTTCTGGAACATGGCGCACCGTCCGTCGTATGAATTGCGAGGACGATTGTAAATCGAGGGATGCGCCGCTTCAGCACAAAGGCGGCCCAGGCGTACGTCCGCTAAACGCTCGGTTGCGGGCCGCACGCAACCCGGAACCCGTAGTCTGCGTACTGGAATTCGGGTGGAATGCTGGAGCGGGCCGCGCATCGCGTGACCTTGATGTGATGGCGCCAGGAACCGCCGCGGGAAGCGCGTCGCCCGCCAATTTCGGGGCCGCACGGGTTTCGGTCAGGGGACACCGCATAGTAGTTCGGGTCGTACCAGTCGCTGCACCATTCGTGGACGTTCGCGCAGATATCGAAGAGCCCAAATGCATTGGGAGCGGAACTCCCCACCCGTTCGGGGCCGGTTTGCCAACGGTTCGCGTAGTTCGGCAATGATTCGGGGGGCGCGTCTCCCCAAGCGAAAAGCGCGCCTTCCACGCCTCCTCGCGCTGCGCGCTCCCACTCAGCTTCGCTCGGCAGGCGATATTTGTGACCCGTCGATCGAGAGAGCCAGTTACAGAATTGCACCGCCTCATGCCAGGAAACTCCGGCAACCGGCTGCTCGGGATGATTGAAATTTGGATCTTGCCAGAACGGCGGTGGCAGCTTTCCGGCAGCCCGGAGGAAACGCGAGTACTCCGCGTTCGTGACCTGATGGGTGGCCAGATGAAAGGCATCGATCCAGACGCGGTGCACCGGACGCTCGTTGTCCTGCCCCGTTTCTGAACCCATGAGAAACCAGCCGGCGGGGATGGCAACCAGAGCGGATTGGAGGATGGGCGATGCGGTGGAGGCGATCATAGAACCCACCGTAAGCCTAGCACAGCCCGGATCGATGCGGCGTCCCAGGCGGGAATGCCGACTGCCTTCTGGCCTGCTGCGGAGCCACACTTTGAGCGCTCAAGGGTCGCCGATGGGTAGCGCGGAAATGAAAGACCGGATATGCAAAGAGGAACTGGAAGGCGCTCGAGGAATGGGGATGGCCGCGCTGAGCGCGCCCTTGGAAGTTGTAGAAACTTTTGGAACGCGAGCGCGCGTGCCGGTACGAGGCACGCCCAACGGTTTTCCCTGCCGTTGGTCGTTGACGCTCATGGACGGCTGCCACCGGATGGTCGTCAACCGGGAGATCCGCGAAGTCACGGGAGTGCAGGCAGGCGATAGCGTGAAGGTGATAACGGAGCGTGATGACGCGCCCGAACGGTGGACCCCGCCACCCAGTTGAAAAAAGAGCTGGCGTAGAGCAACTCAGCGCAAGCGAATTGGGAGAGCTCTCCTTCACCCGCAAGAACGCAGAGGCGAAGTCGATGGTCGAGGTCAAGCAAGAGCAGACGCGCGTGCGACGGCTGGCCAAGGTGATGGATGTGCTGAAGAACGGGAAGAAATGGACGGGCTAATGCCCCCGCAGCTGCTTGAGCACTTCCTCAAGGTTGTTTTCCTGGAAGAGCCGAATCGCCGCGATGCCGGCGGCGCCCGCGTCCAGGCAGGCCTTGGCATTCTCGAGGGTGACGCCGCCAAGGGCAAGCACCGGTATTTTATGCCGGCAGGCTTGACGAAGGGCGTCGAGGCCTGTGGCCTGCGCGCCGGGGGTGCCTTTCTTTTCAAAGACAGGAGCGAAAACCGCGAAATCCGCGCCCTGTTTCTCCGCTCGTTGAATCTCAACCGTCGAGTGACAGGAAACTCCGACTATCATGCGGGCGTGGATGCTTTGGCCACGCTTCCAGATCCGGCGCGCATCCTCCGGCGCGATGTCATCGGAACGCAGGTGGACGCCATCGGTCCCAGTCGCTAGCGCCACATCCGAGCGGGAGTTGATCAGCAAGCGGGGGGTCGGCCGGGAGCCAGTGTTTCCCTGCGACCCTATCTGAACGACGCGAACTGCTTCGCGGGCGAGCGCTTCAAGTCCCCGAACACTCAGATCCTTCTCCCGCAATTGAATATAGTCGACGCCACAACCAGCGGCCTCGGCAATCCTGTCGAGCAACGCGCGGCGGCGCGCGAGTTCGTCGCCCGGGAACGCGCTGCGGTCGGTGATGTAGCAGATCGAGCAGCGGGCTGGCATCGCCTTCAGCCTACTACGAAGGTTGGCTGCGATGATTGCCTTTGCACCAGGCTCGGGTCTAGGGCCTGGTCTTCGCGATATCGGGCAACACTTCGACTTCCTTCTTGGGAACGCCGCCCAAGTGGTGTTCCGTGAGCCCGTCTCTCAGGACCTCGAAGCCCTCTTCGGGAGAATCGACCATCTTGAAAAGGTCCAGGTCCGCCGCGGAGATGGTGCCCGCGTCAATCATGACCTGGAAGTTGATCAGCTTCTTCCAATACTCACTTCCGTAAATGACGACGAGGATCTTTTTGGCCAGCTTCTCCGTCTGGGCCAGGGTCAGGATTTCAAACAGCTCGTCCAGCGTGCCGAACCCTCCCGGGAAAATCACCAGCGCCTTGGCGAGGTAGGCGAACCAGAACTTGCGCATGAAGAAGTAGTGGAACTCGAAGTTGAGCGACGGCGTGATGTGGGGGTTGGGAAACTGCTCGAACGGGAGATTGATGTTCAGGCCGATGGTTTTGCCTCCAGCTTCTTTCGCGCCGAGGTTGGCGGCTTCCATGATGCCTGGGCCGCCTCCGGTCGTGACGACAAAACGCCGCCGGCGGGCGGGAATCGTAATTGACCATTGCGTGAGCAGGAAGGCGAGTTTGCGCGCGTCCTCGTAGTAGCGTGACATCTCCAACGCTGCGAGCAGGGCCTTTCGGTCGCCAGCGCCTTTCATGGCCTCCAACTTGCTGGCTGCAGCCGCACGGCTCTGAAATCGCGCCGAACCGAAAAAGACCACCGTGTCCTGAATCTGCTCACGCCGGAAGCGCGAGAGCGGCTCTGCATATTCCGAAAGAATCCGCAGAATGCGGCCTTCCGGACTATTGAGAAACGGCTCGTTCCGGTAGGCCAGTGGGGCAGCTTTGAGTTTGTCGTCAGTCATACAGCAAGAATTCCTGTGAATGTCGGTCGCAAATTCTCAGATTGAGCATACCTTTTCGGCCCCCACGGCGGGAATGGGTTGGCTGAGTCCGGGAAGTGCGTCAGGGAAGCTTGTCTTCGTGGTAGTGGATTGCTTCTGAGAATCCAATCCAGATATCGAGCAGGCCGAGGCCACTACACAGTCCACGGAAAAAGCTGTTGGTCACCAGAGCGCGCAAGCCGGGATAGCGAAGCAGCAGGATGTTCTCCGTCCATTGCGCGGTCCAGGGGAGGATGACCAGCAGCACCCCGGCAGCGGCGCAGACAAAGACGAACAGCAAGACGAGCAGCCGGTGCAGCCAGATCTGGGCGCGCGTTACGGTCGCCGGGGTGTTCTCGGCTGCGGGTCGCGAAGAAGGATCGGACGCTGGGGCTGAGGCGACACCGACTGGGCCTGGCCCTGAGACACCGCGTCCCTGGGACGTATTGGGGTCGGGCATCAGACCGGGCTCCGCCTACTGAATGGTGGCGCGGACGCTGGCAGGTGGAGGCGGCACTGCGGTCGAGGGCCCATCTAAGCATTCTACGACTTCAAGGCCTTGATGCGCTCACCAACATCCCGATAGTCAATGTTGCTGCCGTAGACTTCCATGAAGTGACGCAGCGCGCTCGTTTTGTCCTGAGCGGCCTCGTAGGCCGACCCCAGCTCGTAGTGCAGGGCGGTGCGGGTTTCCTGGTCGAGCGTGGGCAGCTTCAAGGCTTTTTCATACCAGCGGATCGCGGCTTCTGGAAGTCCTTTGTCGAGGAAGCACTGGGCCAGCCAGGTGTAGGTCTGCATGACCTGCGGGAACAGATGACCGTGGTCGACCGCCTGGCAGACCTTTTGCAGTTCACCGATGGCTTCGTCAAGCAATCCCATTTCACGGAAAGCAACTCCAAGGTTGTAGTGCGTTTCAGGATCTGTTTCGCCGGCCGTGACCTCTTCTTCGAGCTCGTGCCGGATCTCGCCAAACATGTCGGCCAGATCGACGCTGGCTGCGACTTCCGCCTTGACTCCGGGTGCTCCAACACCTGCCGGTGGTCGCACCGAGGCCAGAAAAGTAGGTGGAGTCGCCGCGGGTTCAAGCGCTGCGCGGGAGGCGATTGTGGGAGCGGCAGAAGCTGGTCCCGAGACCGCGCTGGCCGCCATGTGCCGCTCGGGCTCGACGGGAACGGGCTCCGCGTGGAGACGCGGGGCGACGTCGGCCTGTTCCGAATCCGCCAGGGGCGCGTCTTGCAGGAAGCTGTCCCCAAGAGATTCTTCGAGGTCAGCAACCAGCTCGCCCAGTGCGCCACTGGTGGACTTGTCATCTGGGGGTGGCTTGCGCTCCAGCTTCGGACCCGCCATGTAGTCGAGATGCCCGACCAGTGCGGGATCGGTCCCGGCATGGGCGACGATCTCGGGGTCGTGCTCAATTTCGTCGGTGACCGTCTCCGGCAGGAAACCCTCGCCTAGAGAGGAATCGAGTTCAGCGGCCATCTGCTTGATGGGGCTGATTTCCTCGGGCGCCGGTGCCGCGAACGCTTGCCCGATCTCAATTTCTTCGGGAACGGACTCGGCTGGTTCCTCAACCGGCTCGATCGCGATGCTGGGCGCAACGCTGGCGTCGGCAGCGTCAATTTCGGCGCCCAGGGCGGCGATTTGCTCGTAGTCGGCGGTTTGGGTCTGGAGCTTGGTGAAGGCAGCGCGCGCCTGGTCCACCATGGAGTGCTCCAAGTAGAACCGGATCTCTTCGACGGTCTCCGTGACGGCGTCGCTGCTCTCTGTGGAGATCTCTTCGACCGAGGGCTCCAGGGCGCCCTGATCGGGACCCGGCTCCGCGCTGGTCGCCTCTCGCGTGGCGTCGACCGTGAGAGCGTCATCCCATTCCTCGGAGAGGTCGATCTCGCTCGGGGCGTCCCCGGCTTGGGCTGATGATCTCAGGAACTCAGTAGGCTCCACGATCTCCACCATGTCAGGCTGCGCTTGCACATCGAACTCGGGGCTCCCCTCTTGCGTGCCAGCATGACCTTTGGATTGCTCATCCGTGGGCCACGCGGCCAAGGGAGCATCTACCTGCGAGGGTGAGGCAAAATTACGTTCTTCGCAACGCCTTGCCAGGTCGCCGTAGCGGGAAGCTTCTTCGGACAGGCCGGCTTGAACGTAGACCATCTCCAAGTTTCGGCAACACGCGGCGGCGTCGGCAAAACGTTGGGAGCGGGTGTGCAGGGCCGCCAGGCGCTGGTTTAACCGGACATCGTTCGGAGCGATAGGCAACACCGCCATCAGCGGCCCAAGCGCCTTGTCCGGCATGTTGTAAGAGATAAAGAGCTCGGTGTCGGTCAGCGCAGCCCGGAGCGCGGTCGCCACTTCGGGAGAGTAGGACTGTTCGACTGGGGGCGCGGTCGCCTCGAGTTCCTCGACCAGAACGATACCCTCTTCTGCGGTGAGGGGCTTGGCCCCCGTGGAACCACCCATCATGCCGACTACCTGCTGGTAGTTCTGCATGTGCATTTGGTTTTGCGGTTCCTGCTCGGTAAGACGCCGGTAGAGATCTCGGGCCTTGGGCAGATCACCGGCCTGTACGCTGGCGTGGGCGAGAAGCTCGCTGACCTCATTGATCTGCGACTGGTCTCCCGCCTTGTGGAACAATTCCAGCAGCTTTTCGAGCGCCGACGGATTCCCGCCGACGGGACCGATGATCGAGCGCAACGTTTCGAGCACCTTCGCGGAGTTGTCCGCCAACAGGCGATCCGAGTGCTCATCGACCACCCGAAGGGCTTCCTCCTGCCCCCCCGCCTGGACCAGAGCGTCGATGTAGCTGAACATCGCTTCGATATCGTTGTGGACCGAGAGCAGCTTGTTGGCGAGCCCGCCCGCCTCGGCGGCCCGGCCGGTTTGCAAATAGGCCTTCAGCAGGTCGCGCAATCCATCGGGATGGTTCTCGAGATCCGAGGTTTTCTCGAAGAATCGAATCGCGGCGGCGGCATCCCCAGACTCGAGCGCGCTACGGCCCCGCAGCAGAAGCGCGTAGCTGTTGCCAGGATCGAGCGTGAGCATGCGCTGCAGGATCTCTTCGGCGCCGCTGCGCGAGCCGCGAGTGCGCAGGCTCTCGGCGGCTGCGGAGAAGATCTGCCAGGCGTCGGTCTTCTTCCCCAAGCGGATATAGACCTCGGCCAAACGCACGCGCATGGCGACGTTTTCCGGGTCCATTTCGAGGATTTTCTGGAAGATTCGGACGGACTGTTCGAGTTCTCCAGCGCGCAGGAACTCTTCGGCGACCTGCAGGTACTGGGCGCGCGCGTCGTTGAACAGGCCCTGCTGCGTGTACAGCTCCGCAAGCTTCAGCACGCTTTCGAGCGAGGGCTTGAGCTTCGCGATCTTCTTGTACATCGCGATGCCCTTGACCGTGAAGCCCTGCGTTGCATAGGCATCGCCAACGCTTTTGAAACACTCGGTGGCTTTGTCGGCTTCGCCCATCCGAGCGTACAGGTCGCCCACGGTGTTGAGCACCGTCAGATCCTTGGCGTCAGCCTTCAGGATCTTTTCGTACTCGGCAATGGCGTTCTGCAGCTTGCCCTGCTGGACGTACTTCTCCGCAGCGCTGAGAACTTTTTGTTTGTTGAATCCGAAACCAAAAGCCATAGAGGTGCGGACTCCAGCTTTCCCACCCGCCGGGGATCTGCTCGCGTAACCTGGGAGCGGTCCACAGTCAGGCCCAAACATGCTCGCCGGGAATCACTTCCGGGAGGCACAGCTTAATCACCCAGGGCCATTGTAAGGCGGGTAACCGAGATTCGTATGGTTACCAAGGGTTACCAAAAGGGAGTGTACGACCGGGTTACGGAAGGAACCTGGGAGCTATCCGGGTTGGGAAATCAAGCCCGGGACGCCGCCATCCACTTGAGGGCCGGGCAGAGGATCGGCCGGAAGGGACCACGGATATCCGCCCGCCTTGCCTGGGCCTAGCCCTCTGGATTGTCTATCGGGGCTTAAGGGGCACCCTGAGCCGTGCCATGGCGGCCAGCGGAAGAATCATAAAGACCCAGAAGGGTTGGCCTTCGAAGTGGGCGCAGAACGTCAGAAACCACGACGCTCATCGACCGGATCCCCGCGCGAATGAATCTGTCGGCTGAGTCCTCGAACCAGGGCCTGCTTCAACGAAACCTGACACCGAAGTAGGTGGAATGCGCGAATTTTACGGCCGGCCCCCCAGAGGAGGTGCCAGAGATTTGTGAGGGTGGCGCCGAAACTGGCGAGCACTGCTCGGTGCGCGCACTTCCGGCACGCACCGGAGTTTTCCGCGTCATTCTTCCCGGGACTCTTCTCGGCTCGCGGGCCTTCCTTCAAACGCGAGAGAGATCTTTTCAATGTCGTCGGGTTCGAGCCGGCACGCACTGCCTAGCTTCTCTGTCAGGATCGTGTTGATGGCTGCCAGAGGCTTGCCTTTGGTTTGCGCGACGAAGCGGCTCCACTCGCCCGCGACGGTTTTCCGTTCGTTGGTGTCGGCGTCTTCGCAGAACTGGCGCACGGCCTCTTCGAGCGTGCCGTATTCGTCGGCCATATCCTGGTGGAAATATCCGCGAAAGAAACTGCGCAGTGCAGGGAAGGTTGCCGCCGAGATTTCGTGGTTGCCTTTGGGAGAGCTAGGACTCATTCGCGGCACTCCGGATAGGAAGTCAGGACGTAATAGTCATAGGGTCCGGCCCATTTCAAGACAACTGTCGCATGCGCACATGGCTCAGCCCGGTGGGCGCCTCGCCGCAACCAGCGGCCGATCGGATGTGCTCGGTCACCCTGGTAGTCCACCACCAGGTTGGGATGGCCTCCTGAGCGGTTCAGCCAGCGGCTGACCTTTTCGCGGTTTTGTTCCAGAGCAAGGCCGACGGCACGCTCAGCGGTTTCGCGATCGTTCCAGGTCGATGCGGCCGAGATGTTCCGCTCGTAACGGAGACGTTCGCCGAGTTGCTCGTCCGCCTGTCCGACGTGCTTGCGCAGAGTGTGCCCGCCTCGAGACTCGTCCTGCGCAAGGTCGCGAGAGGGATCGGACGAGGCAGGCTGGGTCGGTGCCGCGCGGGCGCCCGCGGTCGAGTTCGGGTCGCGGGGCTGACACGCCAGGGCAGCCAGCAAGACCACTAGACACGCAGGCACGGCGCGCCCAAGGGCGATAGGTCCTTTGCATCGAGTCATGCAGTTTTTGGGGTCGAACCACCACGTTACCGAGGGTCTGGAAAACGCTGCTGTTCCCTGTCTGTGGCCGAGCCCGGGGGATGGCCTCGCCGCAGATTAGCAGCCTACCGCCTTGGGCACGGTCTGGCAACTAGTCGTTACGCTCCAACTTCAATGGGGATCTCACTTTGCCGTCAAGTGCAACTTCAGAGTGGCCTCAGGATTGACTAAACGCCGGGTGGGGTCGACGAACAGCCAGGCCAACCCTCCCAACGCGGCCAGCCCCGACGCAACAAAGAAAGGAGTGTTCCACCCGAAGCGGTCGGCAATCACGGGGGTGAGCCAGGCGGTTGCCGCCCCTCCGATCTGGCAGCCGGTGTTCATAATTCCGGAAACCACGCCGCAATGCGCACCCCCAATATCGGCGGTGACCGACCAGAAAGAACTCTGGGACAGGTACAAAGCGCCCATACTTGCGGCCAGCACGACGCTGGCCGATCGTGTGTCGTCGAGTGTCGAACCGAACGCGAGGAAAAACGCAGTCAGAACGAGCGACACACAACCCAGAGCGCAGCGCCCCATGCGTAGTCCGTAACGTTGCCCGGCCCAATCGTTCAGGATTCCCCCCAACAGGCAGCACACGGTCATGGCGATGAACGGGAGCATGGTGTAGGTTGCACTGGCCTTCAGGTTAAGATGGCGTATTTCCGCGAGATAGGTGTAGAACCAGCTGAAGAAAATCCAGGCAACATAGCCGTACGTGAAGTAGCTGAATGTGAGAGACCAAACCGACAGGCTGCGAGCGATGTTGAACCAGAGGGAACGTGCATCCGAAGCAGAGCGTTGATTCGCGATGGTGGCGTCCGGCCCGGTTTCCGCAAGCCCCTTCCGGATGAGCGCTTGTTCTCCTGCCGATGCATACGGGTGTTGTTCAGGAGTGTCCCGGGCGATGAGGTACCAGACGGCGCCCACCAGGCATCCCACGAGCGCGCTGAACCAGAAAGATGCTCGCCAGCCATGATGGGCGATAATCCAGGTGAGCAGGGGTGGAGTCAGCCCCGATCCGGCTCCCACGCCGGCAAAGATCCACCCGTTGGCTCTGCCACGCTCACGCACCGGAAACCATCGGGCGATGAGTTGATTCGATGCAGGGTAAATCACTGCCTCGCCGGCTCCCAGCGCAAAGCGCACCGCGATCAGGAGGATGAGCGCTTTGCGGGTCTGGTTCGGAACAAGCGTCGTCAAAACCGTAAAAACGCCCCACCACAACACACCAAAGGTAAGGAGACGTCGCGGTCCCATGCGCCCCGCGAGCCAGCCCCCTGGAACCTGGAACGCCGCATACCCGAGCAGGAAGGCGCTGAAGACTTGTCCCAGCTGTCTGTAGCTCAGAAGATATTCAGCGCGGAGAGAGACTCCGGCGATTGAGATATTGGTGCGGTCCAGGAAGGCGACCGCACTCAAAAGGAAGAGCCAGAAGACGAGAACAAACCGCACCGGAATCCAAGTTTTTTGGGCCATGGTTCGCGCTTTGCTGCGCTAGATGTATGCGATGCAGTCAATCTCGACCAGCGAGTTTCCCGGGACTCCTCCCATGGGAGCCACCGTGGTGCGCACCGGCGGTTGGCTGCCGAATCGTCCCTGGTAGACCTCGTTCATGCCCGCGTAGTCCTTGATATCGTTTAGGTAAACATTCACCTTCAGGACCTTCTCCATGGAAGACCCTGCGTTGGTCAGCTCTTTCTCGATTTCGTCCAGAACGTGTTTTGTATGAGCCGCAATATCGCCAGGGAAATGCGCGCCCTTGCCGGCCACGAACAACAAGTCCCCGTAGGAGACGGCCCCTGAGAACAGAGGTGTCTTCTCAGGTTTGGCACCGGTGTGGTAGACCTTCTTCTTCCCTTTTTCTCTGGCCACGGCTTTCGCCGGCACCGCCACGCTGGAGGCAGCGACCAACGCTGCGGTGCGCTTCAAAAGATTGCGTCGGTTTTCTTTCATCGAAAATCCACCTCAGTTGAGATTGAACGACTTCGCTGTTCGAGCCGGACACAGCCGATGACAATACCTTATGGAGCCGCTGCGCGACAATCGTGTCCTCGCCGGAGGGCGTGCGACATACGAGTGAACACTGTGCAGTTTCTTTTTTTGGGGCTAATATCCTAGCGTAGTAATACGTTAGGAAAGCTCAGAATATCCTTGAGGAGATAGCCCCATGCCAGAATCCCTCAGCGATCTGGAACAACAGCGCAGCGCCGTCTTCGAGCAGATGCTGCGACTACCCGACTTTCGTAGTGGATCCATCACCGCCACTCGCGGTACCTGCGGCAAACCCACTTGCCGTTGCCATCAACCCAACCACCCCGGTCACGGCCCCAACTATCGTATGACCCGCAAGGTGAAAGGCAAGACGATCACTGAAACCTTTGCCACCCCGGCCGAACTGCACAAGGCACAACGCGAAGTGGAGGCCTATCACCGCTTTCGTCAACTGGCGCAAGAGTTGCTGGAGATCAACGAGAGGATCTGCCGTGCTCGCCCCGTCGAACAGGGGCTAACCCCAGCGAAAAAAAAACGGCGGAAATCATCCAGCAGGAAGTGGCTCGCGAGGTAGAGCATCTATTAGGGCTGGTGTTGCGGGCCGGGGTTACGGCCGGCCCTGTGGATTTAGAAGCGGTGGAGATGGCGGTTCGTTGCAGCATGCACCAGGCGGGAGCGGCGGTGCTGAGCCAACTGCTCCAGTTCGACCCTCCCAGTTCCGAACAGCGGCAACTCCCCTGCCAGTGCGGGCACAGCGCCCGCTATGTGGAGTTGCGCTCGAAACCGGTGCTGACTGCAGTCGGGAGCGCCGAATGCGTGCGCCCCTATTACCTGTGCGAGCACTGCCATGGCGGTCAGTTTCCGGTGGATGTTGAGCTCGACCTAGAGAACACAGAACTATCGCCCGGGGTGCGCCGCATGTTGGCTGCGGTCGGCCAGGAAGGCCCCTTCGCGCAGGGCCGCCAGCAGATGGAACTGCTGGCGGGCTTGTCGGTTACTACCAAAGCCGTAGAACGCACGGCCGAAGCCATCGGAGAAGATATCGAAGTTGGTCAACAGCGCGAGCTCAAGCGAGCCCTGCAACTGGAGTTGCCGATCCCGCTGGGGCCACGCATTCCCATTCTATATGTGGAGATGGATGGCACCGGCATTCCGGTGGTACGCAAGGAGAGTGAAGGCCGTGCGGGCAAACAGGATGGCCAACCGGCGCACACGCGTGAGGCCAAGCTGGGCTGCGTATTCACGCAGACCACCGTCGATGAAGAAGGCTATCCCCTCCGGGATGAAGCCTCGACCAGCTATGTAGGTGCGATCGAGAGTTGTGAAGAATTCGGCCGCCGACTGTATGCCGAAGCCTGGCAGCGGGGCTGGGCGCGGGCGCAGAAAAAAGTAGTGTTGGGGGATGGAGCCGAATGGATCTGGAATCAGGCGGACCTGCATTTTTCCGAGGCCACCCAGATCGTCGATCTCTTTCACGCCCGCGAGCACCTGTGGAGCTTAGCCGCCAAGCTCTACGCCAACCATTCGCCCGCCCAGAAACGCTGGGTTATGGTCAGGAAAAACAAGCTGGACAATGGGGAAATCGAAGCTTTAGTGGCGTCGCTGCGCTCTGTGGCAGCTTCTCATCCCGAACTGGCTGGCGACATCCGGGCCGAAGCCGCTTACTTCAACGCTAATAAAGAGCGCATGCGTTATCCCAAGTTTCGCAAGCAGGGATTATTCGTGGGCTCGGGAGTGATTGAAGCCGGGTGTAAAACCGTACTGGGTAGGCTCAAACGGTCAGGGATGTTCTGGACGGTGCGCGGAGCTAACGCCATCATCGCACTTCGGTGCTGCCAGCTCAGCCGCGAATTCGAAAACTACTGGGCGGCCAGGCGAGCGTAAATCCCACTTTAAAGTCGCGCACCCCTCGCCGGACACGATTACCACCAAGGTTTCCCTCGCTTTGCTCTAACCCGGCACCGGCCGCGCATGTTACCTTATTTCGCCGAATCCATGATGGAATGGCGAAATCACGGCCTCAAGCGGTTCCGTACGGCGATCCTGTTTGCCGGGTTGCTGGCTCCGGCCTGCACATTCGGGCAGCAAGCCTACGATCTTGTCATCCAGGGCGGGCAAGTCATCGATCCCCATAGCGGAATTCACGCCATCCGCGACATTGGTATTCGCGACCACAAAATAGCGGCGGTGGAGCGCCATATCCCAGCGGCCCGGGCGCTGAAATCCATCCATGTGCACGGCCTGGTGGTCGCGCCCGGCCTGGTCGATATTCACGCGCATGTCTACGCTGGGACCGGCCTGCGCGGGGCCTACGATGGCGATAACAGCGTCTACCCGGATGGCTTTACGTTTCGCAGCTGCGTGACCACCGTGGCCGACGCCGGCAGTTCCGGGTGGCGCAATTTCCCGGATTTTAAGGATCGCATCATCGACCGCGCCAAGACGCGCGTCCTGGCCTTTCTGAACATTGTTGGTGGGGGGATGGCCGGCAAAATCCCGGAGCAAAACGTGGAAGACATGGACCCGGAGGCAGCCGCGGCTCAGGTCAAGAAATACTCCGACGTGATCGTCGGTATCAAGACCGCTCACTATGAGGGACCGGATTGGACCGCTGTGGATCGCGCGGAACAGGCGGGCGCGTCGGCACAGGTTCCCGTCATGGTTGACTTCGGGATATTTCGCCCGGAGCGCCCCTACGAGGATCTCGTCAGCAAGAAAATGCGCCCGGGCGACATCTCTACGCACATGTACATCGATTACATCCGCATGCTCGATGCGAACGGCAAGGTCTTTCCGTACCTCTTCGAAGCGAAGAAGCGCGGCGTTGTGTTTGACGTGGGGCACGGAGCCGGAAGCTTCGTGTTCGCTCACGCCGTTCCGGCAGTCCGGCAGGGATTTGTCCCGGACTCGATTTCGACTGATCTGCATATCGGGAGCATGAACGCTGGGATGAAAGACATGGCCAACATCATGTCGAAGTTCCTGAATATGGGAATGTCTTTGGAGGACGTCATCCTGCGTTCCACATGGAACCCGGCGCAAGAGATTAAACACCAAGAGCTCGGACAGCTCTCGGTCGGCTCCCCTGCCGACGTTGCCGTCCTGCGTGTGGAGAAGGGCAAGTTCGGTTTTGTGGACAGTCTGGGTGGGCGGCTGGAGGGGCGCCGGAAGCTCGAATGTGAACTCACAGTGCGCAACGGCGTTGTGGTGTGGGATCTGAACGGGATCTCCCGCGAAGATTGGAAAGCCGCTGGTCCCTTCAAGCCACCTCCGGGGTGGGATGGAACCACTCCCGCAAGGAGGTAGTATTTCCTTCGGTGAGCCGCCGGACGGATTCGCGGTTCGTTTCGCGGGGGTCCAGGCGCAGGGCGGCTAAGGGCAACCAGAGATCAGGTGCACCCAATAAGGAGCCTCCAACGATGCAACTCAAAGGGATGTGGAATCGTCGCAGTTTCCTGACCACTGCGGGCGCGGTGGCGGGGTCCATCCTCGCACCCGCCCGATTGTTCGCCCGGAACCGCGCTTCCAAATCAGACTCCCCGACCGTCACCGGGTTTGGGCAAACGGGAAATGTGTACGAGGAGCTCGGCGTGACCACGGTCATCAACTGCCAGGGAACGATGACCATGCTGGGTGGCTCACTGCCGCACCCGGAACTGGAGGCAGTGATGGCCCTGGCAGGCCGCCACTTCGTAAGCGTGCCGGAACTCGAAGTCGCGGCCGGTACGCGAATCGCACAGATACTCGAGTTGCCGCGGGATTATTCGGCGTTGGTCACGTCGGGCGCAGCGGCGGCGATTCAGTCAGGACTGGCGGGCGTGCTTACGGGAGACAACGAGGCGTTGATCCGGCAACTCCCGGACCTCGCCGGAATGAAATCGGAAGTTGTGATCCAAAAATCGCATCGCAACCCGTTCGACCACCAACTTCGTTCGACCGGGATCAAACTGGTCGAAATCGAGACGCGGGAGCAGTTGCACAGAGCGGTCAACGAGCGCACGGCCCTGATGCATTTCACCAACTTCGCCAATGCAGCCGGGCAGATCAAGGTCGACGAATGGGTCAAGCTCGCGAAGCAGTACAACGTCCCTTGCATGAACGATGCGGCCGCCGACACTCCTCCGGTTTCGCACCTTTGGGACTACGCCAACCTGGGCTACGATCTCGTCACGTTCAGCGGAGGGAAGGCGATCCGTGGGCCGCAGTGTGCGGGGCTACTCATCGGGCGCAAAGATCTGGTCTCTTACGCCCTGTTGAACAACAGTCCCCATGAAGATACGTTAGGGCGCAGCCAGAAGGTGGGGAAGGAAGAAATTGTTGGTATGGTCAAGGCTCTCGAGCTTTTCCTACGCGAAGACCACGACGCCCTCGCGAAGGAATGGCGGGGCCGCCTGGAAGACATCTCACGCCAGATCACAAAGTTTCCCGGAGTGAGCACCTCTTTCTACACGCCAGATGTCGCCAACCATGTGCCCCACATGCAAATCACCTGGGACTCGGCCCGCGTCCCTCTGACTGCCAAGCAAGTTGCGCAACTGTTGAGAAGTTCCAAGCCCGCCATCGTGATCGCAGCGGGCGAAGACCGCCCCGGGCTGGTGATGAACTCTTTCATGCTGCAGCCGGGAGAAGATGAAGTGGTTGCCCGCCAGTTGGCTCAGATTTTCCGTCAGCACGCGACCTAAGCGGAGCCTGGCGCACCCGCGTGGATTGCCAGATCCTCCGCAGAGGAAGCTTGCAAGAACCTGGCTTCCCTGGCGCTTCGAATCGCGGAGCGGCTAGTTAGTTAGCAGGCCCGCTCCGCGATTCAGGGAGAAGGAACCCGGAGTTCCCCTACAGCGAACGCAAGAAGGCCAGCAAGTCCTGCACCTGGGCAGGAGGTAGTGCTTTGAACCTGCCGATGACGCTGTTCGCTTCCGACTCACGGCCTTCATGTGCGCGGATCGCCTGCAGCAAGTCGGAGGTGCGGCCATCGTGCAGGAAGAAGAGCCGCTGACCGAGGCCCCACAGAGGCGCCGTCCGGAATTCATCGGCACCGGCAGCCCCCTGCGTTACGCGGTCCGCCAAGCCCCAACCCATGTGGTGCAGGGCAAAATCCGAATAAGGATGGTAGACGACATTGGACATCCCCGTGTACCGCGCGGTTCCACTGGTTAACGACGAAGAATGGCAGAAACCGCACCCTGCGCTGTCGAACACCTTCGCGCCGTTCTGAATCGAAGGCGTCGGGTCGGCCGGAGTCGGAGGCGCTGAGAGGCGCGCGAAAGTCGCAAAGCGCACGACGTCGGCTGACGAGTCACCCGACGTTTCCGGTGTCGTGCCAGCGGCAGCGCTGGCCCCTTCGGCGACGCCTCCCAGGTCCTCCGGTGATCCATTGAAGACACATGCGGCATCGGCAGAGCGTTCATTCGTAAACACCTCGTTTGAAACTCCCTGTTCGACGTTGTAGGCCTCTCCGGAGAAGATCAGGAGAGATTTGTTCTGGGCCTTCCATCCGAAGCGTGTGATCGTGCCATCATTCCCGCTGGTGTTGAAACGACCACGGATCCCCAACCGGAATCTCTGCGCTCGAGTGGCCGCGAGGTTGGCCTGCAGAGTCGCGTCCGGCGTGGCTTCGACCAGCCCAAGCCCGAACAGGGGCGTGGGGATCCGGAAGATCACGTTATGCCGGGCTACCTCCTTGGCGAAGTCCGGTTGGGCCAGATTGCACCCCTTGGCATCCGACCGACCGGTGATCGTGTAAAGACCGTGGACTCCACCGTCGGGTGAGAATCCTCTTTGGGTGATGGTCAGGACAAAGCGCGCTTCGCGCACCGGACCGTCCGGGCTAAGGAACGAGGGCACGGTATTTGTGGCGCCATCCAGCTTGGCCAGCGCGACTTGCGGATTGGCGATCGGATTCTGCGGGCTCTTGAGCCCCGGGCTGGTCCCGCCGATTGCGGGCTGGGCATGGCACTGTGCGCAGCCGTTGCCGTTAAACGTCGGTCCCAGACCAGACGATTCTTCGCCCGCGATGGTGCCAGACACGGAATCCACTTCCATGAATGTGTTCAGGGCTTCGGCAAAACTGGACTGTTCGCCGGGTCCGAGCGTCGGATAAAAACTGCCGGCAGCGGCCGGACCTCCGCGGGGACCCGGGTCTTGTTGAGCTTGAAGTTTCAAGGCGGTGATCGTGGTCAGCAGGCCGAGACACACTACGGCAGAAATCCGATTCCTGTGCTTCACTTGGACCTCCGTAGGCGGAGTTGAGCACACGTCCGCCTGGCAACATACCCGTTCATTTGTGGGAGGCTTAGCGCGGGAGTCTTCCCAATTGTTTGCCCCGCTCTTGATGTGGACGCTACCTGCAGACAGAACTTCCGAGCACTGGACACCATCCTCAGGTGTTGGCGCCTACCTCTAGAGCCGGGACCGAACTTTCAATGCAAATTCGAGATTGGGAGGCACTGTAGGTCGGAAGAGTACAACCCGTCAAGATGCCCGGAAGTACATGGGTGCGGTACGAAATTGGTACACACTTGTCCGCTCTGGCATCCTGCTTGTGCTCAACTCCACTGTCTGACACGACCTTTCCCACTTAGCATCCGCTCTTGAGAGCACATACCCGTAACCTCCGTAAGCATTTAGTCAAAAGTACGCGAAATTGCGAGGCGGACTGTTTGAAACGCTTCTCGGACTAGGATGCCTATCACCCATCAACAAAACTCTGAACACCTTCACGAATATTCCGGCAACGACGAGGAAATGTTCGACGGTCGAACCGGCGAGGTAGATGCGTTTTCATCAGGAGCGTCGCGTAGAAGACCACAGGTGGAGTCCTGAGTCTGGGGATCAGAAGGATCAATGATCAATGGTCGCGGAAGGCAGTGTGTCCGCCGGCTGCGGATAGTTGCCGTTCGGCACGCCGATATGTGACGAATGCTCGCCGCAGGCGTGATGCTGAACGCAGACGGTGGGTGCAATGACTGGGATACTGCCCTGGTAGTAGCCGAAGGCCACCTAGTAAAGATGGCTGCAGCAAGCCGGAGCGAAGAGCTACCAGGTTCAGACCAGGCGACAGCCTTTTCCCAAAAGGCGATGCGCTGCCCAAGCCAGACGACCTCCCGCTCGCACCAAACCGAGGGTTTCCTCTGTAGCTGAGAACCCGGAGCTCGCGGAAACATCCAGCTTGTCTGGCTGAGTAACTAAAGCAAGTAGGCTCTCACCCAACAAGACAAACTCTCGAACCATTAGCGCTTAGTGCGCTAACTTTCTGGGAATCTTCGGTCTGCTGCTTGTGGCGACTCTGGTTTCCTGGGGAATGAACCAGGGGCTTGCGCACACTAAGCGGCTTCCGTCGAAGCCGGGCGCGCACGGGCAGAGAATTGTCCAGCCTCCGCAGCCGGCCAGGCAAGGGTTGGATCCAAGCCCCGAACTGTGTCATGTCAATGAGGAAAATGATAAATGCCGAGCGGAGGAAGTGCGTAGCTCGCAACCCAGCTCGTCGTGCGGCCGCACAGCGAAAACGGAGCATGCCGGCAAATCAGGCAGCAATGAAAACGAGAATCCGCCCTCGAGGCGGAGGGGGCCTGACGGCCGGGCGCGAGCTCGACGATCAACGCAACCTTCACTCCCCATCGGAGGGCTACGCGGTCTGCAACTCTGACGACCAAGCAATTGGTCTGCGACTCCTTGAACCGAATGTGGTGAAGGATGCTTTTCGCGAGATGAATTCCTGAACAGCTTCCTTCAGATTTTCGGTCACCGGGCCGGAGTTCAGCCCCGGACCGGACAACTCCCGATCCTAAAAACAAGGCTAGACTGGCTGGAGGAAGCGTTGATCACCCTCGGACCAGCCATGGGCGATCTTTGATCTTTGCCCAACTGCGATCTTTGCCGAACTGAGTCGGTGCCGCCTTCCATCCCTCGGCGGTTCCAGATTCAGAGGCCATCCCCGCCGCTATCCATCGACGTTTGAGATTGTTAGCGAGAAATTGCAATCTGGTGACAATTCCTTGACAAGTGCGAAACACTCGGCTGGGTACCATTTTTTTGACAAGCGGCTAACATCGGACCATGATCTACCTGATGGGGAAGTGCTGGGGATAGAACGAGATGGAGCGAATCCTGGTTGTCGAAGATGATCGCGCAGTGCATCGGGCGCTAAAACGGCTGTTCGAGCCCGAGGGCTACGCGGTCGATGCGGCTTTCGACGGGCAATCCGGATTGGAAACTTTTCGAGCTGCTCAGCCCTCAGCGGTGGTACTCGATTTGCGTCTGCCTGGAATGCCGGGGCGGGATGTCTGCCGGGAGATCAAGACGACGGCTCCGGCGGTGCCGGTGATTGTCTTGAGCGCCGCCTCCGACGTCATGGACAAGGTGTTGCTGCTGGAATTGGGCGCCGACGACTACGTCACCAAGCCCTTTAGCCCGAAGGAACTGCTTGCACGCGTGCGAGCGGCGGTGCGGCGATCGAGCCGCCCGGCCGTGGGCGAGACCTTTGCGTTCGACGGGGTGGTTGTCGATTTCCTGAAGATGCTAGTGACCCGCGAAGGGCAGGAGGTCACCCTCACGCCCCAGGAGTTCAAAATCGTCAAGTTCATGGCCCAGAATCCGGGGAGGGTGATTTCAAGAGAGGAACTCCTCAACGATGTCTGGGGCTACCAGAACTATCCGACCACTCGCACGGTGGATAATCACATTCTGAAGCTGAGGCAGAAACTGGAAACGGACCCTGCAAATCCCGTCCACTTCCGGACCGTTCATGGAGTAGGCTACAAGTTTGTGCCATAAGCGCGGACCCAAACGGGATTTGTAGAGGAGCGCCGCCAGCATGGGCAAGTTTCGACTGCGGACCAAGTTTCTGTTCTCCCTGCTCCTGGTCGGCGTCGGCTTGACGGCGGGCACGCTTTTTGTGGCACGCCAAACCGCTGAACGCCAGGTTCGTCTGCAGATTTTTCAGGATCTCCGCAATTCCGTTTACACCTTCCATAACGTGCAGCGGCAGCGCGAGCAATCTCTCACGCACTCCGCGCAACTGCTGGCCGATCTTCCCATCCTAAAAGCGCTGATGACCACTCACCACGCTGCGACCATCCAGGACGGCTCTCAGCCGCTCTGGAATCTCGCAGGTAGCGATCTGTTCGTTCTCGCGGATCGTAGCGGCAAAGTTGTGGCTTTCGACTCGAAGGCGGCAGACTTCCACCGCGAGTCCGCGCAGGAATCGCTGACGAATTCGCTGGAGCAGGAGAGGGTAGGACACTGGTGGTTTGGCAACCGGCATCTATTCCAGGTATCGATACAACTTATTTACGTCGGCCCGCATTCCGATAATCGTACTCTCGGTTATCTGGTCGTGGGCGATGAGATTGATGATGAGGTGGCGCGGGAGCTAAGCCAGGTCGCCGCCAGCCAGGTCGCCTTCTTGTACGGAGACACGGTGGTACGCAGCACGCTCCCTCCCCTGCAGGAGACCGATCTGATCCAGCAGGCCACGCGTTCTCTGGCCGACAGCCGGCTGGAGCCGCAGGAGACCCAACTGGGGCAGGAACGTTTCCTGGCGACCCGGGTGGATCTCGCGCCGGGCGTCACACCGCCGGTACAGTTGAGTGTCCTGAAATCGCTGGATCAGGCAACCGCCTTTCTGGGACGTCTCAATCGTCTGCTGCTGGCTCTGGGGCTGGTGGCCGTGGTGGTGGGGAGCGCGATGGTTTTCCTTTTCTCCCATACCTTGACTAGGCCGCTGGGGACCTTGGTGAACGGAGTTCGCGCCCTGGGCAAGGGCGACTACGAATATCCAGTCGGGGTGCGAGGCAGCGATGAAGTGGCGGAAGTGACTGCGGCTTTCCTGCGTATGCGATCCAGTCTGCAGGAAACCCAGCGTAGATTGCTGGAATCGGAGCGGCTGGCCACCATTGGCCAGATGGCCAGTTCCATCTCGCACGATCTGCGACACAGTCTGGCCACGGTCATGGCCAATGCGGAGTTCCTCAGCGAAAGCAATCGCAGCAAGCTGGAGCGGGAGGAACTCTACCACGAGGTGCTCGTGGCGGTGAACCAGATGACGGATTTGATCGACTCGCTGCTGGAGTTCTCGCGCACCCGCGAGTCGCTGCGCCCTACGTACGGAGACCTGGAAGACGTGATCGAGCGCTCCATTCAGAGCATGCATTCGCACCCTGAGTTTCACTCCGTGCGAATCACCACGCACACCGATGGGCCGACGGATGGTTGGTTCGATTCGAGGAAACTGGAGCGAGTGTTTCAGAACCTGCTCGTGAATGCGTGTGAGGCGGTGTCGCCGGACTCGGGCGATATTCGCGTGACGCTGCAGGCAACAGGGAACAGCGTTGAGATTCGCGTTGCCGACAACGGCCGCGGAATCCCGCACCTGGTGCGCGACCGGTTATTCGAGCCTTTCGTAAGCCATGGCAAGGAAAACGGAACCGGGCTTGGCCTGACCGTGGTGCAGAAAATCGTTCAGGATCACGGCGGAGACGTGATGGTCGAGAGCACGTCGTCCCAAGGCACGGTCTTTCTGGTTGTGCTTCCCGGAACCCGCGGGACTCCGATTGCCTCCGCGACTGGAAATGGAGTCGCGCGAGCCGAAGCCAGGGTTGAAACAGCCGACTAAGAGCTGAAGGCCCCGCATTCTCGGCGGTTCGTGCAAGCGAGTCTCTCGTCAAACACCTGGTGAAGTCTGCTTCGTTCTTGGGGGGATGTATGCGACTCGATCGTTTGCTTCTGTCGCGGTTTTGCGCGGTCTGCTTCTTCCTGGCGGCTCTTCCGGGTGCGGCCCAGGACACAACTGCCAAGACAGCCACAGAAGACAGCTCACTGGCTGGCTCGGTGAAGCAATTGCAGGAACAGGTCAACGAGCTGCGCTCCGTCGTGTCGAACCTGCGCACGGAATCGGAACGCTACCGCTCCGAGACGCTGGCGCTTCGGGAAGAACTGCGGTCTGCAATGGCACAAATGCCAAAGGCGCAGCCTTCTCCGGACCCAGTGATCGCCGCGATCGCCGCCGAGTCCTCCGCGAGTCGCGCTGACGAAGGAGCCTCCGCCGGCGTCGGCCGCTCCGACACCGCTGGCCGCCTCACGAAGTTGGAGGAAGCCTACGACCTGCTGACCGGCAAAGTGGACGACCAATACCAGACCAAAGTGGAGAGCGGCTCCAAGTACCGGTTGCGGCTTTCTGGCCTGGTCCTGTTGAACCTTTTTACGAATCGCGGCGCCGTAACCACTGCCGATCTGCCCGATTGGGTCGATGGTCCGGATGCGTTAGGGCGCGCCAACAGCACGGGCCTCGCGCTGCGGCAGTCCCAGATCGGACTGGAAGTCTTCGGTCCGCAAGTTGCTGGGGCGAGGACACGGGGAGATGTGCAAGTCGATTTCGCTGGCGGATTTCCGCGCACTTCGAATGGAGTAGCTTTCGGTTTGATGCGTTTGCGGACCGGTACCATACGCCTCGACTGGCCGCATACTTCGGTTGTCGCGGGGCAGGATTCCCCGTTTTTCTCTGCGTTGTCACCCACGTCATTTGCGACCGTGGCCGAGCCGGCCCTTGCCTACGCGGGAAATCTCTGGACTTGGATTCCACAGATACGGGTCGAGCATCGCCTGACGCTGTCGGAAAACGCGACGATGACCTTTCAGGGGGGCATCCTAGATGGGCTGACCGGCGAGCCGCCGATCTACTCGTATGGACGCACTCCGCAAGCTGGAGAGTTCTCGCGCCAGCCCGGATATGCAGGCCGCGTGGCTTGGTCGCACAACCTGGGCGGACAAACCATGACACTCGGCGCCGGAGCCTACTACAGCCGCCAGGATTGGGGCTTTGGAAGGAGCGTCAACGGTTGGGCAAGCACGCTGGACTGGACCCAACCGTTAGGAAAGTGGGTCAGCCTGAGCGGGGAATTCTATCGAGGCCAAGCGCTTGGCGGCTTGGGAGGCGGTTTGTATCAAAGCGCCATCTTTACCGGCAATCCCACCGATCCGAACACCCAAGTGCGAGGTCTCGATGCAATCGGAGGCTGGACGCAGGTGAAGCTCCGCCCGTCCTCGAAAGTCGAGTTCAACGCCGCTGCCGGGCAGGACAACCCCTTCGCCAGCCAGATCCGTGCCTTCCCATACTCTGCGTATGGGGTTGGCCTTTTGGGAACTCCGATTGTGCGAAATCAAACTGAGTTGTTCAATGTCATTTATCGTCCGCGCTCGGACTTGCTGCTGTCGGCCGAGTACCGGCATATTGCCACCTACGACATCGATAACACGCGCTACACGGCGGGCCATGTGAATCTGGTCCTGGGGATCCTGTTCTGAGCCGCTCTCCTCTCATGTCGCAGGCACGACGCTTGCGCACGCTGCTCAGCTGGCTGTGCGCGTTTGTCCTCTGTGGCCCGGCGGCCGCACCCGCCCGGGACGCCACCGTCACCGCGCAAGCTGACTTGCTCACCGAAAGCCGCGCGCAGAGCCAGAAGAACAAGCGGAATATCGTCCTATGGCTCACTCCGCTCGACGACATGCCGGGCTTGCGGTCCGCAGCATCATCGCCACCGGCATCCCCGCGCCCGCGTCTGATGCAGAAAGACAAGCGGTTCGACCCACATATGCTGGTCATCCCGGTCGGAACCGCAGTCGAGTTTCCCAACCGCGACCCTTTCTTTCACAATGTGTTTTCGCTGTTCGAAGGAAAGCGCTTTGACCTGGGTCTCTATGAAGCGGGCACATCGCGCGTCGTGCATTTCGATCGCCCTGGCGTGAGCTACATCTTCTGCAACATTCATCCCGAAATGAGCGCGGTGGTGATTGCTCTGAAGACTTCCTACTACGCCGTCTCGGACTCTGCCGGAAAGATCACGATCGCAAACGTTCCAGCAGGACGGTACCTGGTGCAGGTGTGGGCTGAAGGAGCGAGCGCCGACAACCTGAAGACCCTGAGCCGGGAAGTTACGATCTCCGGTAGCGAACACTCCCTGGGAGTGTTCCGAGTTGTGGAAGACAGCCCGCCAGCGAAACACAAAAACAAGTACGGGCGCGAATACGATGCGTCCGGGTCTGACTATCCGGCGACAGAACAGAAGTAATTGGTCCCGCGCTGCTGATCAACCCGGCCCTACGACTTGATACTCCTGGTCGCCGGGTCAAGAGAAACAGCACTCTTTCTGAAGTAGGACTCATTCGCCATATGGCAGGCAAGCGCAGCATGGTTCCCGAAGACCGCGTCTTCGACGACTGGCTTCCGCGTGCGCACCGCTTCAAAGAACCTCCACAGGTGGGGCTTCACCTCGTCATAAGACGGGCCACGATAGGTCGTGGCCTCGACCAGCGGTTGTTGTCCGGACGGCGGATCATGCTCCGCGTGCCACTGCTTGAAATATTCCTCGCGCATCGCTCTCGGAAAACCGTACGCGTAGTAGCTTGGCGAAGTATCGATTCCCGGCTGCGGGGTGTAGGTCAGAGAGAGTTCTGTCACTTCGATGATTCCCTTGGAGCCCTGGAAGCGGACGATCTCCGGGCTTTCTGTCCCGAGGTTGAGCCGGGTGTAGACGGGCAGGTTGCCGTACTCGAACAATGACGCATGCACGTCGGGCATGTTCCGGCCGTCTTTCCAGCGCAGAATCCCGCCCGTGGCCATCGCCCGCTTGGGTGGTTCGTTGAGACTGAGGCCGTACAGTATGCCACTTACCAGATGGACCAGCAGGTCGCCGGCGACACCGGTGCCGTACTCCTTCCAGCAACGCCAGCGCGCGTAGATGAGAGGATCGAAGGCACGCTTCGGGACGGTGCCCTGCCACGTATCCCAGTCGAGCGTCTGCGGCGAAAGGTCGGTGGGGGGAGGGTACTCCCAGGCGCCCGTAGGATCGTTGCGGCCGAGCGAACCTTCCACCAGGCACACGTCTCCAATCGCGCCCTGGGCGATCAACTCCTTTGCCTTGGCATAAATCGCCGAACTCACCCGCTGCGATCCAATCTGCACGATGCGGCCAGTCTTCTGCTGGGCCGCGGCCATCTCGAAACCTTCCGCGGCAGTGTGTGACATCGGCTTCTCGCAGTAGATATCCTTCCCTGCGCTCACGGTATCGACCACGATCTGCTTGTGCCAATGATCGGGCACGGCCGCGATGATGCAGTCGATGTCCTTGTTGTCGAGTAGTTCCTGGTAACGGCGGGTGGTCGGCAGGTTGGGGTTGACGATCTCCTTGGCCAGCGTTTGGCGGCCGTCATACAGGTCGCAAGCCGCAACACACTCGACGCCGGGCAAGGTAATCGATGTCGCCAATAGGCCGTTGCCCTGCATGCCCACGCCAATGATTCCGAAACGAACACGGTCGCTAGGCGGAGCCGGCTTCGGCGCCGCGGCCATCGGTTCGGGATCGAGAAAGACGGTGTGGGTGGCCACCAGGGCGCCAGCGGCGCTGCTGCTGGTCTTGAGGAATTCGCGGCGGGAGAGATGGTTCTTCATAAGTCCTCCGAACAGCAGAAATACTCTACCGGGCTAGATCGGTTTACGGAGAGAGCGGCTTCACGGCGACTTCTTTGAAAAAGACAATGTCGTTATCGCTGTGGTTCTGCAAGCCGATATAGCCTTCATTGGGCCGGGTTCCGCGCTGCGGTTCGAAATTAAACTTACGCTCGGGGACCGGCTGGCCCTCGGTGTAGTCCGTCACTTTCACGCCGTTCAGAACGACGGTCGTGTGCGGACCATCGAGCGTGATCTCCATCGTGTTCCACTCGGGGCCGGGTTTTCCGGGACGCGCCAGAGGCTTGGTGAGGGAGTAGAGCGTCCCGGTTACGTGGTACTCGTCTTCGTTGGACTTTTCCGGCTGATTGTCGATCTGTACTTCGTAGCCGTAGTGCACCGGCATCCATTCCTCGCGGGGCTCGACGGGAATGCGAATGAAGACGCCGGAGTTCGAGTTGTGATCGCGCATCTTGAAGACGACTCGGATCACGCAATTTCCTGTCTTCCCTCCGGTCCAGTAAAGCAATCCCATCCCCCCATGAGTGCGGAGGAGACCATCTTCGACCGTCATGCCCCCGGGACCGACATGTTTCCAGCCGGTCAGGTCTTTGCCGTTAAAAAGTTGTTTCCATTCCTCCGATTGTGCGGCGGCGGGGAGCGCGCTGAGAGCAGCAAGCAGAATGACCGCAACAGTGCCCACGATGTTCACCTCAGCTTGCGAAGGTTTACAGAACAGATGTCTGTGTGCGACCGAGCATTATAGTCTCATCGTGCAAGTTGTTTCTTGCCGAGGCCGCGGGAGGGGATTCGAGGTCTCAAGAAGGCAGCTCGTTCGCCCGGTTTCCGGGAGAACCGCGGCCCCGCTGTGGGATGATGGCCGGGCATCGAAAAACTTTTCCGGCGCGAGGACGGAATGACGAAAATTGCAGACCGGGCCGCACAGTTGTTGTCGCTCGAAGGCAGAGTCGCCATGGTGACGGGAGCCGCGTCGGGAATCGGGCGCGGCATTGCGCTGCGCTTAGCGGAGATGGGAGCGGTCGTGGTGGTGCTTGATATCGATCGCGACGGCGGTGCAGAGACTGCGGCTGCCATCTCCGATCAGGGAGGGAAAGCAATCTTTGAGAAGTGCGATGTCCGCTCTGGCCAGAACTGCAGGGAAGCAGTCCGGAAATCAGTTACGAGCTTGGGCAAGATCGACATTCTGTGCAACAACGCCGGAGTGGTGATCCGCAAGAGCGTCGTGGACTTGCGGGAGGAGGAATGGGACGCGGCTCTCGACGTGACTTTGAAAGGCGTCTATCGGTTGTCGCGCGAGGTGATTCCGCACATGATTCGCAACGGCGGCGGCACGATCATCAATACAGGTTCCGGATGGTCTCTGAAAGGAGGCCCCCAGGCCGCGTCGTACTGTGCCGCCAAGGGTGGGGTGCTAAACCTGACCAGAGCGATGGCCATCGATCACGGCCCCCACAACATTCGGATCAATTGCATCTGTCCGGGCGACATCGATACGCCCATGCTTCACAGCGAGTGCGCCCAGCTTGGGCAAGAGCCGTCCGCGTTCCTGAAGGAAGCTGCCAGACGCCCGCTTGCCCGAGTGGGCACGCCGGATGACGTTGCAAACGCCGTGTTGTTCCTGGCCAGTGACATGTCCGCCTGGATTACCGGCATTCCTCTGGTGGTGGACGGAGGCGGCCTGGCCTAAAATGCTCCGCGATCGGAACACCCCGACGCGGGTTAGTCTCCTTCGACGATGCGCGTTGCTACGGCCGGAACGGCGGTTCCCGAAAGGGTCGCCCATCCCCGCCGCGAGAGATCCCAGAAAATGAGGTATCCCGCAACTCCCGCGACCGCCAGCAGGAGAAATCCCCAGAACCACTCACCGAAGACCAACTTACCGATGCCGAACAGGCATCCGTAGACCAGAACGACGCCCATCCCCCAGTTGAATGCGTTGCTGGCGAGGTCGCGCACTTCGGGCAACTCCGGCACGAGCGCCGCAATGTGCCGCCATCCGTACACAGTGGGATGGACGCGCTTGTAGAACGCGACCAGCGTCTGGTCAGATTCGGGGGCGGTGACGAAAGTTGCGGTGACCCACGCGATGGTCGTCACCAAGCCGGTGATCAGCGCCGTCTTCGCATAAACCAGCGCATCGTTCCCGCTGAAGGAAACGCGGCTGAGCGCGATGGTCATGGCGGCAGCCACCGCCATGGCAACGATCTCACTCCAGGCATTGATGCGCGACCAATACCAGCGCAGGATGTACACGGCGCCCGTTCCGAAGCCGATGTTCAAGACCAGCTGCCAGCCCTGGTTGATCGATGCCAGCTTGGTCGCCGTGTAGCCGCTGCCTAGGACCAGAAAAATGGTGAAGATCTTGCTGATCAGAACATAGTGTTTTTCGGTCGCGGCTCGAACGAAGAATCGCTTGTAGAGATCATTTACCAAATACGAACTTCCCCAGTTGAGCTGGGTGCCGATGGTCGACATAAAAGCCGCCAGAAAAGCAGCCACCATCAACCCGCGCAGGGCGGGCGGCAGGTAATCGCGCAGCACCATCACGTATCCCTGCTCGGGATTCTGCGCGAACGCCGTACTCGGGTGCAGGCCTCCGTAGGGCGAGTACACGACGATCGCCACCAACCCCGTGACCACCCAAGGCCAGGGCCGAAGTGCGTAGTGTGCAACGTTGAACCAGAGGGTCGCGCCCAGAGAGTTCTTCTCGTCTTTGGCGCTGAACATGCGCTGGGCCACATAGCCCCCGCCCCCCGGCTCTGCGCCCGGATACCACGCGAGCCACCACTGCATTCCTAGGTAAACGATGAAGGTGAGCACGGGCAGCGTCCAGAGTGCACGGGTGGTCAGGCCCAAGTGAAAGTCGGGGAAAAACGCGACCGGGTTGGCCACTTCGATCCCGCTCTTCCGGGCGTTGTTCCCGATGACCTCTAAGTGCATCTGCAAGGCCTGCATGCCGCCGACCTTCGCCACCGCCACCCAGGCCAAGACGATGATCATGGTCATCTTCAGCGCAAACTGAAATAGGTCCGTCACCAGCACGCCCCAGAGGCCGCCAATGAATGTGTACAGTCCGGTGAAAGGAATCAGGACAAAAACACAAATCAGCAGCGCCGTCGAGCGCGGATCTCCCAGCGCGTACTCAAGCGCGTGGCCACCAAGGGTCAGCTGCAACACGCGTCCTTCCGCGATCGCTGGGCCCAGCAAAACGGTGATGATATTCACCATCGCCTGCGTGACCCAGCCCAGGATGAAGCAGTTCATGAACAGCCCGAGATAGACAGCTTTGAATCCGCGGAGGAATGCCGCCGGCTTCCCGCCATAGCGGATCTCGACCAGTTGCACGTCGGTCAGAATCTCCGCGCGCCGCCAGTATCGTGCGAAAAAGAAAACCGTGAGCATGCCACCCACGCACGAACCCCACCAGATCCAGTTGCCGGCGATCCCTTGCCGGGCGACAAGTCCGCACACCAGCAGAGGGGTGTCCGCCGCGAACGTGGTCGCGACCATGGAGGTGCCGGCCAGCCACCAGGAGACGTCGCGCCCGGAGAGGAAGAACTCCTCGGTGTTTCCGCTCGCCCGACGGCGGTAGTACACCCCGATCAGAAGATTGGCGAGCAGGTACCCAACAATCACGATCCAGTCAGTTCGAGTGAGAGGCATAGGTCTCCGTGTCGCACAGAGATTTCCGAATCCGGCACAGCCCGATAGAAAGGGGCGGACCTCAGGACGATTCCCGCGTTTCCAGTGTAGCCGGACCGGTCCCAGTCCTATCGGAATCGACGAATGAACAAGGTGTGGCGTTCGGAGCGGTAGAAACCAACTCCGTAAATGACGGCCTTACCCGTGGTCGAGAAGATCACTTGCCGAATCCGGAGCAGGGGGGCACCCCGCGGAACCGCCAGCAGTTCGGCATTATGCACGTCAGCGGGAGTGGCGTCGACTTCTTCGTCGGCATAAGCCAGCTCGACGCCGTAATCGTGCTGCAGGGTAGCAAACAGCGAACTCTTGCCGAGCGGAGCCGAAACGAGGCCCGAGAACTCGGGAGCCGGCAGATAGCAGATCTCCAGTGCGAAGGGCTCCTCGCCGGTCAGGCGGAGCCGATCGATCTTCACCAGGTCGCTCGTGGCCGGCAGACCCAGCCGCGCCGCAATTTCCAACTGATGTTCAATCAACTTGGCGGAGAGCACGCGCGACCGTGGAGCCAGGCCCCGGCTCGACATGTGCTCGGTGTAGCTCATGAGCTTGTTGAAATGGATCTTGGGCGGAGCGACAAACGTTCCAGACCCGCGGCGCCGCTCGACGACGCCTTCCCGCTCCAGTCCCGCCAAGGCGTGACGAGCGGTCATGAGGCTGACGCTGTGAATCCTGGCCAGTTCCCGCTCCGAGTCCACCGCGTCGCCAATCTTGAGGTGTCCGCCCTCGATGCGCCTGCGGATCACGTTCTGGATCTTCTTGTAGGCAGGCGTGTTACCGTTCCTGCTTGGTCGCATCATCCTTCCCCTAATCGTTCATGAATCTTGCAGCGGTCGGCGCTGTCGATGCAAAATCGTTTTTGCAGTCTCGCTTACCTGCTATATAGCGCACATATGGAAAGAAGTAAAGCACAAGTTGTCCTCCGGTCTCCCAGCCGATCGGGTCACGCCCAGTGCAACGCTATATAGCGGTTGTTTCTATCGAACTGATTCTGGTTGATTTAGGGGCTAGTCGGGGCAATGCAGCTAACCCAGAAAAACCGAAGATAGCGGCAAATAAAACCCATTTAATACTGGAAATTGGAGGTTGCCGATCAGCCCTTCACTTTTCCATAGACGCCTCCGATGGACAGATCGCCACTCACGACGCGCGATAGAGCGCTTGGCGCACAAGAGCAGTGCAATCCAAAGCTCGGGTGCAGGCCATCGAAATTTTTCTCTTGACCATGCATGCTGGACTGCTATATAGCATATGCCCATTGAGAGTCAGCCGGTGTTGGGGTAGGACTGCAACTTAAGCGCGTGGGAGGTTCTGTGATGAAACGAGCATTACTGAGCGGATGTGTTCTGGTCGTGCTGGCCGCGCTCTTCGGGTTCACCATGCCCGCCTGGAGCCAGGAAGTCACCGCATCGATTGTCGGTACCGTGACCGACCCGTCGGGAGCGCCCATCAACGGGGCGGCTGTGAGTGCAACCGATACTGAGCGTGGAACCGTCTCGTCCGCAAAGACGAACGACGCGGGCGCCTACAACATACCGCGCGTGCCGGTCGGGACGTACAAGCTTGAAATCGCGGCTCCGAATTTTCAGAGGGCGGTTTTCCCTCCGTTTACCCTGGTACTCAACCAGACCGCACGCCTAGATGCCCAATTAAAGGTTGGACAGGTTACCGAGACGGTGGAAGTGACCGGCGCGGCTCCGGTCCTTCAAACCGAGAGGACAGAAGTAAGCACGATCATCGACTCCCACACAAACGACCGGCTGCCGCTCGCTACCCGCAACTACGTGCAACTGACACTGCTGGCGCCGGGTGCGGTCTCGCCTGATCCCTCTAATTTCAACAACGGTGACAATACGGCCAACGGGGCCCGGCCCTACATCAACGGGAACCGTGAGCAGGCGAACAATTTTGTCCTGGACGGGATGGACAACAACCAGGTCTCAGATAACTTGCTCGGTTTTACTCCCACTCCGGATGCTATTCAGGAATTTAACCTCATCACGCAGAACGCGTCCGCGGAGTTCGGCAACTTCCAGGGTGGCATCATCAGTACCACCATCAAGTCGGGCACGAACAGCTTTCACGGCGATATCTGGGAATATTTTCGCAATGACAAGCTAAACTCGAACTCCTGGGAAAACAGATTTAATGGAGCGGCGAGAAATAAGCTGCGCTGGAACATGTTCGGCGGCACTGTCGGTGGCCCAATCGTGAAGAACAAGCTGTTCTTCTTCTTTGACTATCAAGGGCAGCGTTTCGATCACCCTTCGACCACCCGGCAAGCGGGTCTCTTTACCGGTGCGGAGCGGACAGGCGACTTCGGGGATATTTGCACGACTGGGTTTACGGGTGGCCTCTGTAATGACACCGTTACGGTCAAGGGTGTGACGCAGAGGACTCACCAACTCTACGATCCTCTGCACGGCAACGTGCCTTTTGCGAACAATGTCATTACTGATCCCATTGACCCGGTAGCACAAGCGCTGTTCAACTCTGCGCTCTATCCGAACCCGACCGGCACAGGCAGGCAGAACAATTTCAGTTATACGGAGTCCCAGGCTTTTAACACGAACCAGTTCGACATAAAGATAGATTTCAACGCCACTAAGAGCGATCACATCTTCGGCCGTTATTCGCATGCTAAACAGCACAATCCATTGGTGCGTTCATTCGAGCTGTTGGGCGGTAGTTTTTCAGACGCGCCCATTGACAACGAAGTCGTCGACTGGACCCACACCTTCAGTCCCAGCTTCCTGAACGACATCCGATTCGGTATCAACTACGTCAAGTTGGACAACGGCAGCGACTTTGGAAAGTCAGGCAGCCTTGCCGAACAGCTCGGTATCGCAAACGGCAACAAGGGCGGTCCTGGTCTGCTGATGCTCGGGTTCTATGGCGGAACTCCCAGCAATCCTGGAGAGGGATCTCCCCCTGGAAACGGCATTCTTAGCAACATCGGCAGTGGCGGAGTTCATCAGCGCTTCCATGATGCGGTGATCCAGTTCGCAGATTCGGCTGTGTGGACTCACAACCGTCATGTCTTCCATACTGGCTTTGAGTACTGGCGGTACCGCATCAATTCTTTTTACAGCGGCAACAGCGGATCGCTGGGGGGCATTCTCTTTAGCGGTGCTTTTACCTCAGAAAATCCGGTCAGTCCAGGGCCGGGCGGGAACGGCTTCGGCGGTTCCGATTTCTATCTTGGGTTGCCGTCCGCCTATGGCTCGGGCCTTACCTGCTGCGTTTGGGCCCATCGTTCCAGTACTGTTGCTGGCTATATTCAGGATGATTGGAGAGCCAGCAATAGCCTGACGCTTAACCTGGGGGTTCGTTACGAGACCTTTACTCCATGGGTGGAGAAAGATGACCGGCAGGTCAATTTCGATCTTATGACCGGAGAAGTGCTGGCGCCGAACTGCTCCCAGGTACATCTGGGAACAGCTCCGACCACATGCAGGAAGAGCAGCCGTGGCCTCTATAACGGCGTGTATGGCGGCAAGGCATTCCAGCCTCGAGTAGGTTTCGCATGGACGCCAGGAATGCTGGGCGGTAAGACCGTGGTACGCGGTGCTTTCACCATCTCGTCCTACCTGGAAGGCACGGGTACCAACTTGCGATTGCCAGTCAACCCGCCTTTCCAGGCTGCTGAGACGCTTGTGCAGTACAAAGGGGTAGCACTTCCGGCAACGACCAGCGACCAAGGTCTGGCTCCAGTAGGTGCGGCGACTGATCCGTTTGCCGGGGCGCTGATCCGCGTTTGGGATCCCCATGTGCAGCCAGCGCTCACCGATCAGTGGAATCTGACGATTCAGCACCAGCTTGCCAATACAGCCACCCTCCAGCTTAGCTATGTTGGGCAGCATGGGACACATTTGATGGTTCCTATGCCTTACCTGCAGAGGCAGTTGCTCCCAAACACCGCTTGTGCCACACCGCCTTGCACTGCCCCGAGCGTTTTCTTGTCCGGTAATTCCACGTTCCAGTCGGATATATCCCAGATCTCGGGCACGGCTTCGGTGGGCAGCATGAAGTACAACGCTCTCCAGGCCGTGTTCCAGAAGCGCTACTCGCAGGGATTGGAATATCAGGTCGCCTATACCTACTCCAAGTGTATGACCGACAACAGCGGCTATTACGGCACATGGGGCAACACGCAGGGAGCCCCTGCCAGCCCGTACTACCAGAACCTCTACAATCCACGCGCTGACTATGCTCCCTGCTATTTTGACGCAAAGCACATTCTTAGTTCTTACGCGGTGTATGAGATCCCCTTCGGCCGCGGTAAGAAGTGGGGTGCCAACGCGAGCGGCGCAGTCAACCAGATTGCAGGCGGATGGTCAATCAACCCAATTATCTCCGTCCATACTGGTTTCCCCCTGGCCCTGTACGATTCCGGTACGGCCCCCAATAACGTGAATTCGCGAGGGCAACGTCCAAATTGTGGAGCTGGAGCTGGGAAGGTCTTCGGGCGGCAGGCAGCGTTCGATCCTAGCAGCGGCAAGTATATTGGCTACCAATGGTTTGACAATAGTCCATACACAGCGACCGGTCCCGAACAGTTCGGAAGCTGTCCTGCACAGGGACCAGTCCGCGGTCCCGGTTTCGCGGACGTCGATTTGAGCGTGCAGAAGAACTTCCCCGTTACCGAGCGACTGAGGATCCAGTTCCGGGCCGATTTCCTGAATGCCTTCAACCGCGTGAATCTCAACACTCCGTCTGGGAGCTGTTGTGGGGGGACCATGGGCCTCATCAACACCTCACAAGACCCGCGAAACATCCAGTTTGCGCTGAAGCTTTACTATTGAGCACGATATGATGGGGCAGGTCCGCTACATGCCTGCCCCATTTTCCATGTCCCTGCGTTGTCACCCGGTCATGATCTCTGGACTTCTCTGCGTCTTCCTGCCGGCTTTGGCGGTCGCGCAGGCGAGAAAAACAGCTCCACTCCCAGATCCATCCTCATCCCTCAAGAAGGGCACGGAACTCGCCAAGCTTGGCCGTTGCAGCGAGGCCCTCCCTCTGTTGAAGAAGGCCTACCCGCAAGTCGCGGATAAGTCTGGAAAACGGGATGCAGGGCTGGCGGGCGTCCGCTGCGCACTGTTTTCGAACCAGCCAGAGGCTACGGTCGAGTTCCTGCGCAATCTCAACCGCGACTTCCCGCACGATCCGGACGTACTTTACGTGAGTGTGCACGCCTACTCCGACCTTTCCACCCGCGCCGCACAGGAACTGGCACGTTCTGCCCCGAACTCCTACACAGCCCACGAACTCAACGCCGAGTCGCTCGAGGTGCAGGGCAAGTGGGACGACGCGGCCAAGGAATACCAGCATATCCTGCAGCAAAATCCAGAAGTCCCCGGCATTCACTTTCGTTTGGGACGTCTGCTGCTCTCGAAGCCGAATCCACCGCCCGATGTGGCCGAGCAAGCGCGCAAGGAGTTTGAAGAAGAACTCAAGATCGAGCCGACGAATCCCGAGGCTGAATACGTGCTCGGAGAATTGGCGCGTCAGGCGCAGCAGTGGGACGAGGCCGTCCAGCATTTTTCGCGCGCCAGCAAACTCGATGCCGCATTCGGTGACGCGTTTCTAGGGCTGGGCGAGTCACTGATCGCCTCCAAGAAATTTTCGGAAGCCATTCCTCCACTGGAAATGGCGGCCAAGCTTGAGCCTGCCAATCCGGGCGCGCATTACAATCTAGCCACGGCGTACAGCCGGGCCGGGCGCAAGGCGGAGGCTGATCGGGAGTTTGCCATTCATCGGCAAATGACTCAGAAGGGGGATGGACCCTCGGCGCCTGCAGGCAGTCCGTCCGAGAATCCGAACTGACTGGTAACCTAGGCTGCGAGGCTCGCCAGCCCGCCAGCTGCGAATCACCGACTTGAACAAGACAATTCCCAGCTGCTTGCCCGGACGGGCTCTCTTTTCTCGTCGTCGCTTCCTTCAATCGGTGGGAGGCGCGGCGGCTTTCGGTGTCCTCTCTCGCTTGGTTGGGGCCGTTCCGCAAACGATCTATCCTTTTGAAGAAGTCCCGCCGTCGGCCAGCGGCATCACCTGGAAGCACACCGCCGGCAAGTCCGCTGAGAAGTATCTCCCGGAGACCACGGGCGCGGGCTGCGCGTTTCTCGATTTCGACAACGACGGCTGGATGGACATTTATCTCGTGAACAGCGGCCGGTGCGACTTCTTCGCACCCAATGGCCCGCTGCGTAATGCACTCTTTCGCAACAATCGTGACGGCACGTTTACCGACGTGACTGAGAAAGCCGGAGTGGGAGCGGGCGGCTTCGGACAAGGCGTTGCCGTCGGCGACTACGACGGGGATGGCTTTCCCGACCTGTACGTGACGCAGTATGGCAAAAGCATTCTCTACCACAACAACAGCGACGGCACGTTCACGGATGTCACCGAAAAGGCCGGTGTTGCTGCGCCGGGCTGGGCGTCCAGCGCCGTGTGGTTCGACTACGACAATGACGGCCGTCTCGACCTGTTCGTCTGTCGATTCGTGGACTTCGACAAATCCAAGAGCAAAGATTGCCACGCGGGAGAAGATGCCAAACGCGGCTACTGCATCCCTCACCTCTATAAACCGATGCCCAGCTGGCTCTTCCACAACAATGGGGACGGGACCTTCACCGATGTGAGCAAGACCTCCGGGATCGCGAACTTTCTTGGAAAAGCGTGGGGCGTGGTGGCAACCGACATCAACAACGACGGCCGGATGGACCTGTTCGTGGCCAACGACACGGTGGCTAACTTGCTCTTCGCCAATCGCGGCAACGGCCGATTCGAGGAGATTGGCACGCAAGCGGGCGTGGCCTACAGCGCCGAGGGCCGTCCACGTTCAGGCATGGGCCTCGATTCCGCCGATTTCAACGACGACGGCTGGATGGACCTGTTCGTCGCCAACATCGACCATGAAATGTACTCCCTCTATCAGAACAACCACGACGAAACGTTCGACGACCAGGCGCTCGCCAGCGGTATTGGCATGGCAACTCGCCTGATGAGCGGTTGGGGACTGAAGTTTTTCGACTATGACAACGACGGCAATCTCGATCTGCTGCTCGCCAACGGCAACCCGGACGACCTGATCGAGGGGCTGACCCGCCATCAGGTGGGCTATCGGGAGCCTCTGCTTCTGATTCACAACACCGGGAAGAATTGGGACAACGTCAGCGCCCGGAGCGGGCCGGTCTTCTCGACCCCCTTTTCCGCCCGCGGCTTGGCCGTCGGAGACTTCAACAACGACGGTGGAGTGGATGTTCTCATTTCCGTCAACGACGATGCACCGGTTTTGTTGCGCAACAACGTCGGCCATCAGAATCACTGGCTCGGGTTGAAACTGATAGGCAAGAAAGCGAATCCGGATGCCGTCGGCGCCCGCGTGACGTACCAGGCGGGCGATCTGAGAAGAAGCCGCATGAAAGTGGGGGGCGGGAGCTACCTCTCGTATCATGACCCTCGGCTCGTGCTGGGCCTCGGAAAACGCACGAAGATCGACTGGCTGGAAGTGAAGTGGCCGCAGCCGAGCGGCCGTGTCGAGCGATTCGCCGAGCTTCCGATCGATCGCTACGTCACGATTGTGGAAGGCGAGGGGAACTGGAGGTAGCGAGCAGATCAGTTCGAGTCGATACGAGGCTGTGCTCGCCGCGACCGTGCTAGGGCCTTCGGCGGACTGGCGCGGGCGCGGGTGCGCACGATTCGCGCACCACCAGTTCGGGTTTGACGGTCACCCTCGCGGGATGCGTGGGCAGACCCGGGCGCGCAATCCGTCGCAGAACCGTTTCAGCCGCAAGCATGCCCATTTTTCGCAGCGGCTGTCGGACCGTGGTCAGCGCGGGATTCTGGAACGCCGCGCTCTGAATATCGTCGAAGCCCACGACCGAAACGTCTTGCGGCACGCGCAGGCCCTTTGCGCGCAGCGCACCCATCGCTCCAATCGCCGACATATCGTTGAACGCGAATAGAGCCGTGAAAGGCTCGCGGCCAGCCAGCAGCCTGCGGGTCACCGCATAGCCCAACTCGGGCGAGGCCAGATCTCCCTCGAGTTGAATGGTGAGTTTCGGGTCCACGCCGAGGCCAAGTTTCGAGGCCGCTTCGCGTATGGCATTCCAGCGGACTCCCGTATCCGAGCTGAATTCCTGCCCTTTGATGAAAGCGATGTGCCGATGTCCCAGCTTGTGGAGATAGGCAAGCGCGAGATGCGCGGCCCGCTCATGATCCAGCAGTATGTTGGTGACGCCCTTCACGCGGTCGTGTCCGGAGACAGTGACAACCGGAACCGGTAAATCGGTGTGGGTCCAGGGTGTATCCACCGCGATCAATCCGTCGACCGAACGACCCAGCAGCAGCTTGGGATATTCATCGATCAGGTCGGGCCGATGACGATGACTCGCCACGAAATAGAGATAGCCCTCCTGCAGAAGGTGATCTTCGATTCCGCTCAGGACCAGAGTGGCGTAGCCCTCGCTGACCTCCGGAACAATCACGCCAATGGTGAAGCTGCGCTGGGTTCGCAGGGAGCGGGCGAAGAAATTCGGCCGGTAGTTGCGTTTGCGGGCGGCGGCGAATATGCGATCTTTGGTGTGCTGCGGGATCGAGTCCGCCACGGGCGAGCGGTTTATCACCAGCGACACCGTGGCGGTCGACAGGCCCAGTTCCTCCGCGAGAAGCTTCAGGCTGACACGTGGGGCCGGTTTTCGCCCTCGACGCGCAGCGGGAGTCGTCCTTTTCTTTCCCGACACGGAGCGCAGTCTCGCACAGGGCTGTACTTGAGGCAAGCGTGCACCCCAGCGCGCACCCCAGTGCCAATGCTGCGACTTGGAGGACGCTCCATGAGATGCAGTCGGATATCGAGTCGCCTGCTCATGGACTCACTTTCCCCGGCTATCGGTGTGCGGCTCGGGAAGAACTTCGATCGAGTCCAGCCAACCCGATTCCATACACCAGAGGTTAGGGCGTCAGTTTGCCGGTCGAAAGATAATCCTGCGAAGGAACACCGAAGGCGTCCGCGACCCGATTGAAGAATGCAAACATCGCGGTGACATAAACGGCCTCTGCGATCTGGCCTTCACTCCAGCCCCCATCCCGCAATTTCTGCACGTCCTCGGCAGTCGAGCGGGGAGCGGCGTTCGTGATGAGTTCCACGTAGTCGAGCAACGCGCCCTCCGCCGGCGTCAGGCCCGCCTTTTCCGGCTTGCCCTCCAGAATCGCCGCTACGCATTGATCCGTGGCTCCCTGAACCCGCAGGAAGTAAGCGTGACTGTCTAGTCAATACGGACAACGGTTCAGGTAGGAAACGTAGCTGGCGATCATCTCCTTGTGCCGGCGCGTCAGATGGCCTGCGGAGAAGTGCACGGTATTCGAAAACTCCACGACCTGGCGCAGGAAGTCCGGACGGGCCCCGAAGCACTTGATGATACCTGGCACTTGCCGCCGTCCCGATCCCGCGCGCCAGAAGTCATAGGCGGCAGCGGTTTCCCCGGTGGCCTCGTGGTCTTCGAAAATCCTGATTTTCGTGGGCTGCTTCCCGGGTTGGCGGTCGCCATCAGGTGCCCCCGACTTTTCTTCTTGCTCCATGCCGATCGAGTTTACCTCGTCTTCACTCCATCCGCGGAAACCACCGACTGCCCGGTCGTCGAAGCGATGTTCCGGTGATGTCCGCAACCAAACAGGATTGACGGTCGAGCGCGCGCTCGAGCCTCATCCTCCACGCTCAAAAAAGCCCCAGCTAGCCTCGCGACCAGCTGGGGTTTCATGATTGCGCCGGCAGGTTCGCTGCCGGTTCTCTAGGGCGCCTCGGAAGCGCGTGGGCGCAAAGGAGGACCTAGTGAATTGCCGAGGACTCTAACGAGAATGCCAAACCAGGACAATACTGTAAAAATACTAGAATTCGTAGAGAGCGCGAACGCCCTTGGTTTCCGTGCATTCATAGGCTTTCCCGGCCGTCAGGTTTTTGTGCTCCTCGGTCGGTCCGCTGGGCCATTGAATGACGACGCGGTCAATCTGGTCGCGCTTGCCGAGCCCGAACGTGACGGGCAGTTCCGATTGGGAGAGATAGCTTGATCCGCTCTTTACCAGCCGCGACTGATGCCCACCTCCGTACTCGATGCGAACCCCCGCGCCGATGGCGTCCCGGTTCGATTTGGTTCCGACCAGGCGAAAGCGAATGCTCCTGTTTCCGGCGCTCTGATCGTTTCTGTACAAATACGCCGGCCCGTTGTTGGTGGTGATCAGAAAGTCAAGGTCACCATCGCGATCGAAATCTCCGTAGGCGAGTCCCCGTCCCACCTTCGACTGGCTGAACTCTGCTCCGGCTTCGCCCGCCACGTCACGGAATGCTCCCTTCCGGTTGTTCAGAAACAGCTGCGGCGGCTGTGCGTAACCGACGTTTCCCCGGATGTTCCGAACGGTATCGTCGATATGTCCGTTGGCGACGGCCAGATCAAGATAGCCGTCGAGGTCCACGTCGAAGAAAGCGCAGCCAAAGCCCAGGCTGTTCTTGGAAGGAAGGCCGATGCCAGACGGGGTGGCTACATCCTCATACGCGCCGTTCCCCTGGGTTCGGTAAAGCCCGACCATTTCATTGTCGAAGTTGGTGATGGCGATTCCGGCTGTTCCAGAGTTGGTGAAATCTCCCGTGTCCACGCCCATGCCGGCGCGGGCCTTGCCTTCGACGCTCAAGGCCAGGCCGGCTTCCATGCCGACATCCTTGAACGTGCCGTTGTGCAGGTTGCGATAGAGTTTGTTGGGCTGCGTGTCGTTGGCGACCAGCAGGTCGGGCCAGCCGTCCTGGTCATGGTCAAGCATCGCGACCCCAAGTGCTTTCGAACTGCTGTCGAAAATCCCGCTCTTCGCCGTGATGTCTTCAAATGTCCCATCGCCGCGATTGTGAAAGAGCCAGCAGGTCTCGCCGCGATAGGCTTCGGGCGTGCAGTAGGATTTGTGTTTCCCGTCCCGGCTGCAGAAGACGTCGTGCTCCGGTGACCACCTCACATAGTTGCAGACGAACAGGTCTAGTAGGCCGTCGCGATCGAAGTCAAACCAGAGGGCGGACGTGCTCAAAGCCTGTTTCCCCCCCAGCCCGCTCTTTTGGGTTACGTCGACAAACGCGCCTTTGCCGGTATTTCTGAACAGGCGGTTCTGGCCGACGCTGGTAATCAGGATGTCGGGGAAGCCATCATTGTTGTAGTCGCCGACCGCCACGCCCATCCCATACATCTCGACATCCAGGCCAGCGCTGCGAGTGACGTCGGTGAAGGTCCCGTTGCGGTTGTTCCGATAGAGCTTCAGCAGGCTGCGTTGCCGTTTGTGTCCAGCCCAGTCCATCCCATTGATGAGCAGGATGTCCTGCCAGCCGTCCGCGTCGTAATCCAGGAAGGCGCAGCCGGAGCCGAGGGTTTCAGGGAGCAGTTTGCCTCCATACGCTCCGCTATTGTGCTGGAACTGAACGCCAGCACCGGCCGTCACGTCGGTGAGTTTGAAGCCGAGGTTGGACGTCGGCGCCGGGACTGCCCATCCGTCCTCAGCCCGTAAGCTGGCAGCGGAGGCGAGTCCCGCCATGCCCAGCAGGAACGATCTGCGGTTCACGGGATGTTCACCAGCCCGTTGCGGATCGCATAAACGACCAGTTCCGCGGTCTTGTGAATTCCCAGCGCGTCCATGATGTTCGCCCTGTGCACGGCGACGGTATTCGCGCTGAGGCCCAGCTGGTCGGCGATTTCCTTGTTCGATTTGCCATCCACAATCAGCTGCAGAATTTCGAGTTCACGCACGGTGAGTCCGCCGTTGCGCTCGCCTTTGAGCGCACCGGGGCGGGAGACTTGCGGATCAAGCACGACTTCCCCGGCCGCCACTTTGCGAATCGCCGCCGGCAATTCCAGGTCGACGGCGTTTTTCAGAACGTAACCACGAGCTCCCGCCTCGAGCGCCTGGCGCACCAGGGTTTCCTCCGAATGCATGCTCAGCATCAGGATGGCCTGCTGGGGAGAGGTCTGAAGAATCTGCCGGGTCGCAATCAAGCCGCTCGTGCCGGGCATCGCGCAGTCCATCACGATGACGTCAGGTTTGAGTTCCTGGGCGAGACGAACCGCTTCGGCGCCGTCACCCGCTTCGCCGACGACCGCGATGTCGGGTTCATCCTCGAGGAGCCGGCGGAACCCGCGTCGCACCAGGCTGTGATCGTCGACCAGCAGGACGGAAATGTTATTCGACATGCGACTCCATTTTCTCCTTGGGAACCGTCAGACGAACCAGTGTTCCGCCAGCTGTCGGTTGTGCGAATTCTATTCTGCCGCCCAGCAACTCCGCGCGTTCGCGCATCGCAACCAGGCCAATCCCGGGATGCGCCGCTTCCTTGGTGAAGCCCTTGCCCCGGTCTTCCACTGCAAGCTCGAGCGAGTTCGCCAGGAAGTGCAGGCGCACCCACGCACGGCTCGCCCCGGAGTGGCGGGCCACGTTGTTCAGCGCTTCCTGCAACACGCGATAAATATGGATGCTGGCGCTCCCGCTGATGGGAAAGGAACTCCCCGACTTTTCGTAGGATATGCCAATGCCGGTCTGCTTTTCCACAGTGGCCAGGTACCAGTCCACGGTTGTTTCCAGCCCCACCTCCTCCAGCATAACCGGATGCAGTGCCTGGGACAGGGTCCGTACGTTGTCGAGGGTGGTCTGGGCGATTCCGCGGACCTCCTTGAGTTCGGCGCGCACGGGAGAATCCTCGGGCGTATGTTTCTCCGCCCGGCCGAGCATAGACCCTACCGCGGTCAGGATCTGGCCGAACTCATCGTGCAATTCGCGGGAAATGTGCCGCAGCGTCGATTCTTGAGTCGCAATCAGCTTTTGCGCCAGATCGCTGCGCTGGGCCGAGAGCGCCGCGAGCTGCGCGAACAACTGTCGGTTCGAGTGGATCAGATAAAGGCTGGTCAGAAGGATCGCCGCGAGCGTCGCCCCTAGAAACAAGTACACCTGTCGCTGCACGCGATCATAAATCTGGCGAATCTGCAGGTTAGCCTGTTCCTCGCTCGCGTTGTTCTGCACCAGCAGCCGGGCGACGGCCGTGCTCAGCGCGGCCTGGCGCGCTTGCAGGGTTAGGCGGATCTGGTTGCGTGCCTCGTCGGGTTTCCCGTTTTGGGCAAGCGCAAACGTGCGATCGACCGCGTCCCAGAACTGCGCCAGAGATTGCTGCAGGTACTGCCGTTGCTCGGGCGTGCGGTGAGTGGGTGCCAGTTCTTCTTCCACTTCGAGTGCGGTGTCCAGGTCGGAGCGGATGCGCTGGAATTGGGCTGACCATGCCGTCAGAGGATATGGTTCGTCATTGTCGAGCATGTCGCGCATGGCCAGCGCGACCGAGTTCAGGTCATTCTGGATGCGCAGCAACTGGAGGGAATCTTTTCGATTGCGATCGGCGATGTTGTTCTGCAGTGCCCGCAGTCCTGCGATCTGCTGGGTGGTGTACCAGGAGTAGGCCACAACGGCGGCGAGCGTGATGATCAGGCCAAGAAACAGGCCTGCCGTCGGAGACCGCACCGTGGAACGCTGCACGCCCCGAGAATATAACGTGGACGCGGTAAGTTCCAAGTTGAGGGCGATTGCCGTGGCTGAGTGCTAATTGCTTCCGAGGGATTGCTGGGCTGGCTCGCTCAGGCGAGGCAGCCGCTCGTTGATTTCCCGGATCGGGGAGGTGACGATGGGCGTTCGGTACCCCGGGTGGTGAAACTCGAGCCGCATGCCGCGCCCGACGAAGCGCACCTTGAGCATGGTCCCGCCCCAAGTCGATCCCGCGATGGCGACCGGAACGGGTTGTGGGCAGAACTCGGGATGTCCCCAGATCAACGCTTGGTTGTCCCCCAGAAACACCGCCGTATAACAGTGATGCTGGGTGTGGATCTGCAGGATGGTACGAGGTTGCAATTCGTTGAGAAACACCCCACCCTCGATCTCAGACTGCACAATATTGTGGTTGACTTCATCGCCCAGGTTGGCGTGCGGGCGGAACATCTCGACTTGCAGGTCCTGATCCACGGGGCACGATCTTCCCAAACCAATCGACCTTGGCATTATTCACCGGTAAGCCCCGGAAGGGAAGCATTTTCGGACCACTCCACCTGCCTGACATCCCCGGCTCGGCACGCTTCCCCTCCCGGGCCAGGTCCGACTCGTTTCTTAGCTTTCCCGCATCACGGTCGATGCTGCCAGAATCCCGGCCGCCATCTCCAGCTCGTGCAGGTCTTCCCGGCTGAAATCTGCGCCCGCAAAAGTGGCTTCACAACCTTTGCGCGAGATCTGGATCACTCCCAGCACCCGGGCATTCTCATCCATCACCGGAGCCGACATCAACTTTTGGATCGGCAGAGGCTCGCTGACATCGATACCCTCCGAAGTCCCCAGCTTTACGGTTTCAAAGACGCTGGCGTGTTTTACACGCGCGAAATTGTTGAAGATCTCCGACTTCTTGCTGATGGCCGTGTGTGCGGCAATCGAAGAACTCGAAATTGGAATCGATCCCGCGGTCCGCAATTCGTCCGGAAAAATGAAGTTCAACAGACCGGAGTTCAGACGCAGAATTGCCACTTCCGTCTGTTGTACCTGGAACATTTTCGCGAGCACACCGCACACTTGGCGCGGCGACACGTCCTGATCGACAAGGTCCTCGAGCGGCGACATATCCGGAACAATTCCCGGATTTCTTGGGGTATTGAGAAATTCGGAGCTATGGTTCATGTCGGTCTTGCCTCGTTTTTGGCCCTGCGGCCACTAAGATTCCCCGCAGCTTGAGCACCAGACCGAAGCCCCAGCGCAGACTCCTGGGAGTCGGGCATAAACCTATTCTTTTCAATCAGAACCGGCATCAACCCCAAGAGCGAAGCTGCGGCGTCCCGGGAGGGTCGCTGCGAAAGGGCAACCAGGTTGACAGTTTTTGGCGCTCTAGACTAGCTGCGACTCCTCCACGGAGGCATCGGTCCACGGGTCTGGAGCGCAAGTCGCTGTCGTTACGTCAAGGGCCGACAGGTATGGAAACGTTGTGCGCGAGGCACTCGCTTCGGGCGCACCCGCCGCAATCCCCGAGAGTGGCGGGACCGCGCTGGTTCATTCGTCCGGGCGTGAACGGGTTCGTGGCCGGCCATCTCGAGGGTTTCGTCTCGCGTGTGCAAGCCCCACCTCAGAACCCGGCTCAACCGGCGGCCATGCGGGTTGCCGGGCGCTTCGACGCTTTGTCGGCTTCGTGGGACAATGTCTGTCGAGTTGGTTTACTCTGGCGACGGGCGAGGCCTCAGAAACGGCAGCGTCGCCGGTAAAAAGATCCGCCTGCTGGCCTCCCCTGGGGTTTGTGCCGGTGCTGCACGCCTTGGATGAGAATGACACGCGAGCGCCCTGGTCCCGGCCGCCGTCGTCGGCGTCCCGCAGGGAGGGCACCGCAAGGACGAGAGCAACCCGAATGGGAAACGTCAGGGCCCGAGTCCGGGCGACCTCCAAACCGCTGCTGGGCGTGATTGGCATTGCCGTTCTGTGGCACGCCCCTCTGCGCGCCCAGCGGGATGGATCTCCGTCCACGCATTTCCCCCTGACAGCCCACGACGTGGTCAGGAATCTGGAAGAGAGAAACCGTGCTCGTGGGCAGGCTCTGCATGGCTTCGAAGGAACCCGGATCTACAGCCTCCACTACCGCGGCTTCCCGCACAACTACGACGCTGAAATGGTGGTGAGCCTTGCCTACCAAGCGCCCGCCAGCAAGGAATTTACTGTGGTCTCGCAGTCCGGATCAAAGTTCATCATCGAACGCGTCTTCAAGAAAATGCTCGATAGCGAGAAGGAAGCGGGTCAGGAACAAAGCCGCTCTGCGCTCAGCGAGCAGAACTACGAATTCACACTGGCGGGTCAGGAAGAAACCCCGGAGGGGGCACGATACATTCTCTCCGTGACCCCTAAGTCGAAGAACAAGTTTCTCTATCGCGGCAAAGTTTGGATCGACGCCACTGATTTCGCGGTCGTGAAGATAGAGGCGCAACCGGCGCAGAATCCCTCGTTCTGGATTAAGAAGACGGACATCCGCCACAGCTACAAAAAAGTGAACGACTTCTGGCTGCCGGCCGAAAACCACTCACAGAGTTTCATTCGCATCGGTGGGCACGCGGACCTGTCCATTGAATACAGGGACTATAGGATCACCGGCGCCGACCCGCTGCCCGCGCCGCCAAGCCGGGCGTACGACGCGGCCTCGAAACCGGCTACCACGGAGTAGCTTCAGGACTCTGCCGGCGCTTCCATTTCGTTGCCGGTCTCCCCGTCCCGGCCGGCTTAAGGTTTTGCTCGCGGCTGAACGAAACTTTCCAGCGCCCGGCACATCCATACAACGGCCTTGGTCTCTCCCGGGCCAGAACGGTGAGCCATGCCTAGAATCGGCCTTGCACTCCTTGCACTTCTCGGGCTCGCGCTGGCAACCAGACGGTTGGCAGGCGAAAGGAATCTCCCGCCCAAGGAGTCTTCTGTCGCCCCAGTCCTGGTGGAACTGTTCACCTCGGAAGGCTGTTCCAGTTGTCCGCCTGCGGATGCCTTTCTGCAGCAGCTCGATACCCAGCCGTTCCCCGGTGCGCAGCTCATCGTTCTCAGCGAGCACGTCGACTACTGGAATCACATCGGCTGGACCGATCCCTACTCCGCGAGCGCCTACAGCAAGCGACAAAGCGCCTATGGGGATCACTTCCGCCTCGACAGCGTCTATACCCCGCAGATGGTTGTCGATGGTACGGAAGAATTCGCCGGCAACAACTCGGTTGAGGCCGGGAAGGTGTTCCACAAAGCGATGACTGCGGAGAAGATCTCAGTACGAATTTCCGGAGCCACGCTCGAAACCAGCGTGTTGCGAGCGCACGTGGAGACTGGCCCTTTCTCCGCGCCTGAGGGCAAAGCCGACGTCTTCTTCGTGGTGGCTCTCAACCACGCCGAATCCCAGGTCGCCCGCGGAGAAAATGCCGGACGTCTCCTGACCCACGTTGCCGTTGTGCGCAACCTGGTCAAGGTCGGCGGTGTGGAATTTGGTAAGGCCTTCTCCCGGGATGTCTCCCTGAAACTTCCACCCGGCCTAGCGCCTCGAAGCCTCCGGGTGATTGCGTTTGTCCAGGAGCCGGGCCCCGGCCGCGTTCTCGGAGCAGCCCTGGAAAAGTTGACGAAGTAACCCTCAGTCAGGCTTCCACGGAACCCGCCGCCCCCCTCGATTTACACATCTGGATACCTCTGCTACAGTTGCCCGCCCAAGCGCTTTTCGCCATCGGTCGGGAGGAAATGTGCGCATCGATCTGTTCCAAATGGAACGTACTCAGTGCCGGTTCGAAAACAGCGTCGATTTCAACCTGTCCGAGAGCGGCGTGCTTCCGCTGCGGGTCGAGGAGTTGCTCGACGGTGAGTTCAGCGCCGAAAAGTTGCTGTCTCAAGCTCTGAGGTATCCCGAGTCTGGCGGATCGTCCGAGCTTCGCGAGCGCATCGCCCGGTGGTACGGCCAAGGAGCCACTGCCGAGCATGTCCTCGTGACCAACGGTGGATCAGAGGCCAATTTCACCGTCTTGTGGGGTTTGCTCGAAAAAGACGAACACGCCGCAGTGATGATGCCGAATTACATGCAGTCGTGGGGACTCTCTCGAGCCTTCGCCGGGAAGACCAGCGCTTTCTATCTCACCGAGCAGCGTGAAAACGGTAAGCTCCGTTGGGCGCTGGATATCGACTCCCTCCATCGAACGGTTACCAGGAAAACGCGCCTTATTGTGGTGACCAATCCCAATAACCCGACCGGCTCCGTTCTGAATGAAACCGAGATGCGGGAAGTTCTGCGCGTTGCCCGCAAGGCCCGTGCCTGGCTGCTGGTGGATGAGATCTATCGGGGCGCCGAGGTCGATGGACCGATCTCACCGACTTTCTGGGGCCGCTACGAGAAGCTTGTGATCACCTCCGGCTTGTCCAAGGCCTTCGGGCTCCCCGGCCTGCGTATCGGCTGGATTGTCGGCCCGCCGAAGACGATCGCACAGCTGTGCCGCTACCGCGACTACACGACCCTCACTCCCACCATGCTCTCCGAGCGGTTGGCGCGAATCACCATGGAACCCGGGCGTCGCGAGGAAATTCTCGAACGCACCCGCTCGATCATCCGGAGCAACCTGCCCAAGCTGGAGCGCTGGATTCACTCGCACGATGACGTCCTCACCTACATCCCACCGGTCGCCGGGGCGATCGCCTACCTCAAGTACAATCTGCCAATTTCCTCTGCCGCGCTCTTTGACCAGCTCATCAAGAAACGTTCCGTGCTCATCACGCCGGGAGCCCACTTTGGATCGGGTCGCTATATCCGTGTGGGATTCGGTTACGACGTCGACTACACACTGCGTGGGCTGGCGCGCGTGGATCTCACGATTGCAGAGTTAAGGAACCGGGGAGCCCGCCCGAGGTCGGCTCGCTTGGAGAACGCCCGCAGGGGAGCCGCGTAGCGTCGGCATAAAAGCAAGAACCCCGCAGGACGCGAAGGAATCCCAGACTGGCGGATTTCCTTTGTGCGCCTACGTGTCTTGGGTGGTTTATGGCTCTCCGCCCGCAATGCCCTCAAATATCGATTCTCTCACCGCGCCCCAGCGACAGAGCCCGGTCCATCACCGCCCACGCTGCCGCCACATCCTGCACGCCCACGCCGGTCAAGTCACAGATGATGATCTCTTCGTCGGACCCGCGCCCGTTCTTTCGACCTGCTGTGATTTCGCCCAACTCCGGATAGACGCCCTGTTTGGCGATGGCCCCGCTTTCGACGGCGTGATGAATCTCCCCCAGTCGCAAGCACTGCGTGAGACTATCCGCCACAATCGTGGTGGCGCGCGACAGGCAGTCGACATCGAGCTCCTGTTTGTCGGGCCCATCGGAACCCACGGCAATCACCGTCACACCCGGCGTTAACCATTCCGCGCGTACCAGCGGCTCACGGCTCGCTGTAACCGTGATGACAATGTCGGCGCCCTCCACCGCTTCACGCACCGAGGCCGCCATCTCAACCGCACAGCCCGCGGGAAGCGCGCCGCGCTTGCGAAGGTCGTCCACGCACGCGCGGGCTTTCGCCGCCCTACGTCCCCACACTCGCAGCTCGCGGAAGCTCCGCACCAAAGCGAGCATTTCGGGCTGATACCGCGCTTGCCCGCCCGTGCCCAGCACAGCGACCTTTCTGATCTCGCGCCGCGCAAGATGCTTGGCAGCGACCGCCCCTGCCGCCGCGGTCCGAAAGTCCGTGATGAATCCGTGATCGAGAAGAAACCCGGCGGGCGCTCCGGTCTTGGCGTCAAAAACCACGATCATGCCATCGTTCGCAGCAAGCCCGATCGAGCGATTTCCGGGAAAGCCCGAGACCATCTTGACCGCATAGTATGGCCCGCCGTCGAGGTGCCCCGCTTTGATGTGAATCTCGCCGCGGTTCTCAGGAACGTCCAGATGAATGACGGAAGGTAACTCTGCGTGCCCGCTGGAGTAAGCGGCGAACGCCCGCTCCATCGCAGCAATGCAGGCGGCAGGTTGGAGCAGCTCGCGAATTTCCGCTTCGCGGAGAATCAGGATTCGGCGGCTCACGCCGCCCAGCCTATCATTTTGCCGGAGCTTTCTTCTTGCCCCGCTCGCGCCACCCTTCAATGATCAAGTACAGCACCGGAATGAAGAACAGGTTCAAGATCGTCGACATGATCATTCCGCCGAATACGGTGGTGCCGACCGAGTGCCGGCCCTTCTCTCCGGCGCCGGTGGCCACCACCAGCGGCACGACTCCCAGGATGAAAGCCAGCGACGTCATCAGGATCGGCCGCAAGCGGATGCGTGCTGCTTCAACCGCGGCCTCGATCAGGGGCATGCCGCGCTGGCGCAGCTGCTCGGCGAACTCCACGATCAGAATCGCGTTCTTGCTGGCCAGGCCGACCAGCATGACCAGCCCGATCTGGCAGTAGACGTCGTTCTCCAGTCCGCGCCCCCATTGCGCGGTGAGCGCTCCCAGAAGCGCCATGGGCACGGCGAGCAGCACAATGAAGGGCAAAACGAAGCTCTCGTACTGGGCTGAAAGAGTCAGATACACCACCAGCGTCCCCAGGCCGAACAGGATCAGCGCCGTGCCGCCCGACTCCAACTCTTCAAGCGACAGGCCCGTCCACTGGTAGGTATAGCCCTGGGGCAACACTTTCGAGCTCAGTTCCTCCATTGCGTGGATGGCTTGTCCGGAGCTGAAGCCCGGGGCGGGCGATCCGTCGATTTCAACCGAGCGGAACAGGTTGTAGTGGCTGATCACCTGGGGCGTGGTGGTCTGCGTGATCGTCACCAGGTTATCCAGCGGTATCATGGCTCCGCCGTCGGAGCGCACGTAGTACTGCTTGATATCCTTGGCTTCCGCACGAAACTGCTGGTCGGCCTGCACGTACACGCGATAGGAGCGATTGTTAAAGTCGAAGTCGTTCACGTACGCCGACCCCATGTAGACGCTCATGGTGTCGGTGATCTGCGAAAGCGGCACATGCAGGCTCTTGGCCTTCTCGCGGTCGATGGTTACCAGGAACTGAGGGTCGCTGGCGCTGTAGGTGGTGAACAGGCCGGCCAGGTCTTTCTCGGGACGCTGCCCGCCTTGTCGAATCATGTCTTGGGTGACATGATCGAGTTCCTGCAAGGTGTGGCCGCCCTGATCCTGCACCTCGAACTGAAATCCGCCGAATTGCCCAAGCCCCTGCACCGCGGGCGGCAGGAAGGGAATCACGATCGCACCCGAGATTCCGAACAACTGGCCGCGAATCCGGTTCACAATCGCATCGGCGGTGTGGGCCTCCCCTTTCCGCTGTGAATACGGTCTCAACGGTACAAACGTGATCCCGCGATTGGGCGCGCTTCCGCCGAAGCTGAACCCCGAAACTGCGAAGGTTCCTTCCGCTTCCGGAACGTTCTCGAGGATCTTGCTAATTTGTTCCCCGATTTTCTTGGTGTAGCTTAACGACGCGCCGGAGGGCGCCTGGATCGCAATGATGAAGTATCCTTGGTCTTCGTTGGGCACAAAGCCCTTGGGTACGCTCTGGAATACGAAGTAAGTCAGGCCCAACCCGGCGAAGAAAACAATCACAGCCACCCAGCGATACTCAAGGAAGGCGTGCAGCGATCGGCGGTATCCCTCCGTGATCTTGGCGATGATCCGGTCCACGGCTCTAAAGAAGAAGTTTTTCTCGCCATGCGTCCTGCCCAGCAGGATGGCGGAGAGCGACGGCGTCAAGGTCAACGCGTTGAACGCGGAGATCGAGATCGAGAACGCGATCGTCAGTGCGAACTGCCGGAACAGGATGCCGGTTGTGCCCGGGAAGAACGCGACCGGCACAAACACGGCCACCAGCACGAGCGAAGTCGCGATCACCGCCCCCGCCACTTCTCCCATGGCCGCCGACGAAGCTTTGTGCGTATCGTGTTCGCCTTCCTGAATGTGGCGCTCGATGTTTTCGATCACCACGATTGCGTCATCGACGACCAGCCCTGTGGCCAGCGTAATGCCGAACAGCGTCAGCGTATTGATGGAGAACCCAAGCAGTTTGACGAACGCGAAGGTTCCGACCAGCGAGACGGGAATGGTCACTGCGGGAATGATGGTGGTGCGCCAATTCTGCAGGAAGATGAAGATCACCAGCACCACCAGCGCGATGGCCTGCAGCAACGTGGTGAGCACGTCGCGGATGGATTCGCCCACCGCGTCGGTTGTGTCGAACGCGAGTTGGTACTTCATGCCCGGCGGGAATCGTTTGGAGAGCCGCTCCAGTTCGGCGATCGCCAACCGGTCTACCTGCAGCGCGTTGGCATTGGACAGCTGCGTGATGCCGACGCCCAGCGAATCTTTGCCGTTAAACTGCAGGTCGGAACTGTAGTCCTCCGCTCCCAGCTCGGAGTGCCCCACATCCTTGACGCGCACCAACGTTCCGTCGTTGTTGGTCTTCAGAATGATGTTGTCGAATTGCGACGCTTCGGAGAGGCGCCCGATCGCGCGCACGCTGATCTGGTATTCCTGACTGGGCCTGGAGGGCGGCTGCCCGACCTGTCCGGCGGCCACCTCCACGTTTTGTTCCTGCAGGGCACTCACCACGTCGCCGGCAGTCAGTGCGCGGCTGGCCATGCGCACCGGGTCGAGCCAGAGGCGCATCGAGTACTTGCGTTCACCGAAGAGGATGACGTCCGCCACGCCCGGCACGCGCTTCAGCGAATCCTTCACGTACACGTCGAGATAATTGCTGATGAACAACGGATCGTACCGTCCGTCCGGCGAGAACACGGCCGCGCCGAACACAAAGTTATTCGACGCCTTCAGAATCGCGATGCCGTTCGCCTTCACCGTGTTCGGCAAACGTCCCTGCGCTGTGTTCACCCGGTTTTGTATGTCGACCGCGGCCAGGTCGGGATCCCGGTCCAGGTCAAATGTTGCGACGATGCTGCTGGAGCCGTCGTTCCCGCTCGACGAGGTGATGTACTTCATGCCCTGCGCGCCGTTGATCTGTTGCTCTAGCGGTGTCGTGACCGCAGATTCCACCGTCTGCGCGCTGGCGCCCACGTAGAAACTGCTCACCGAGACCTGCGGCGGAGCAAGGGTGGGAAACTGCGAGATGGGAAGCGAAGGGATGACCACTGCGCCTGCCAAGATGATCAGCAGCGCGCACACCGTCGAGAACACAGGACGCTTGATAAAAAAATCAACGAACATGCAATGAGTCCCTCACACCGTAACCACGGTTGCACCCAAGTCACGACCGCTAGTTGGGTGGAGGCAGATGGTCGACCCGCATGGAACAGCTAAAGAGAGGGCGGACGCCCATGAGATCGGAAATCCCCGCCGGTCGCAGTGCCCGCCGAGCCCGAGCATCCGCAGCCTTCGAACCTTAGGAACCTTGAAACCTTCTACGACGCACCTTGCGGAATTACCGGCGCTCCATCAATTAAGAACTGCGTGCCGGACACAATCACCTTGTCTCCCGGCTTGACCCCTTCCAGCACAACGTAATTGTTGTCCACGATCTGGCCGACCTTGAGCGGCTTCTGGCGCGCCACGTAAGAACCTGCCTTCTGATCCTGTTCCGCCACGAATGCGAAGTACTGTCCGCCAATTCGCGACACGGCCAACACCGGAACCACGGGATTCTTCTGGGTTCCCCAGACCACGCGTGCGCGGATGAACTGCGCCTGCCGCAGTTTGTCCTTGCTGTTCGCGATGCGCGCCTTGGCCAGCACCGTCTGTGTCGTGTTGTCGACTTGGGGTGAGACAAAGCTGATGCGGCTGTCGCCGATCACGTTCCCCGAGCCATCCAGCACCTCGACCGGCATGTTCATCTTGAGTTGGGATGCGCGCTCGATCGGAACGTATACATACACCTCGAGGCTGCCCGGCTTATCAACCGTGGTCAGCATCGTCGTGGTGGTCACACGATCGCCCACGTGAACCGGTATATCGCCCACGATTCCGTTCCAGGGTGCGGTCACCGTGTAGTAGCGCAGTTGAACCTGCTGTTCACGGACGTTCGCGTCCAGCGCTTGCACCTGCGCCTGGGCCGCGTCCAGGGCGGACTTGGCCTGGTCCAGATCCTGCTTGCTGACCACGCCCGCCGCGTAGAGTCCGCTGGTGCGGTCGAACTGCTGGCGCGCAAATTGGAGATTCGCTTCTGCCGCGGCGCGCGTGTCTTCCTGGCTCTTGACGGCGGCCTGCTGCTTCAGGGGATCGATCTGCATAAGCGGCGTGCCCGCCGAAACACGGTCTCCAGAATGCCGGTGGATCTGCACAATCTGGCCTTCGACCTGCGGCATGATTAGCGCAGAATCCCGGGATTTCAGCGTGGCCACATAGTCGGAGGTATCGCGTACCGGGACGGCCCGGGCCTCCAGGACCTTCACTGGCATGGCCCCCGAACCTGGCGGCGCCGCCGCTTTCGAATCCTTGCCGCAGCCCATCGCGAACAAGCTTGCGCCCGCAAGCAGCACTCCCCCTGCCCTCAAGGCAAACGCTTGTTTCTCGTTGTACTTACGCACAAAAAGTGCTCCCCGTTTAGCTCCAGTACCCTACCACCCTGACTGCCCATGGAACCAGCGTCGATCGACGCTGCCTTGGAAGCACACTACTCCCAGATTCTTAGACACTAACAGTAGATTCAGGATGGACGAGTTGGGACTCGAAAAGTAACCGTTCTAGTCTGCCAGCGGCCCCAAATTGCTGGCGCCGGCCAAGCTCCGCGGTTGCTTGGTCTGCTAAATTGGTCAGGCCATGAAGCCCCTGCGCAGCTTCGCCAGCGACAATAACGCCGGCATTCATCCCGAAATCATCAAGGCGATCGCACTCGCCAATGAAGGGCACGTGGTCGGCTATGGCGCCGACCCCTACACCCACACCGTAGTGAAGAAATTTCGTGAGCAGTTTGGCCCCGACACCGAGATCTTCGTCGTCTTCAACGGCACCGGCGCAAACGTTCTCAGCCTGCAAGCGCTCACCAGGCCATACCATGCCGTGATGTGCGCCGCTTCCGCCCATGTTTATACCGATGAATGCGGCGCGCCAGAGAAGTTCACCGGCTGCAAGCTGATCCCCCTCGAGACCGTGGACGGCAAACTTACGGTCGAGATGGTCAGGCACGCCTACCACGGGATCGGCGACGAACACCACGTGCAACCCAAAGTCATTTCCATCACGCAATCAACCGAGATGGGGACCGTTTACCAGCCGGAAGAGATCCAGGCTCTCTCGCGCTTCGCCCACGAGCGCGATATGTATCTGCACCTGGACGGGGCGCGCATCGCCAACGCCGCCGCCAGCCTCGGCCAGACGCTGCGCCAGGCCACGCGCGACCTGGGCGTTGACGTGCTCTGCTTCGGCGGCACAAAGAACGGCATCATGGGCGGTGAAGCCGTTGTGTTCTTCCATTCCAAACTGGGCGCCGACTTCCTGTTTCTTCGCAAGCAGGCCATGCAGCTGGCCTCCAAGATGCGCTTCATCGCGGTGCAATTGGGGGCACTGCTGACCGACGACCTGTGGCTCGCCAACGCACAACACTCCAACCGTATGGCAAAGCTGCTGGAAGATGAGGTTCGCAAGATCCCGCAGGTGAAGATCGTTTACAAAGTTGAAGCGAATGGCGTCTTCGCGCAGATCCCGCACGAAGCTCTTGCCCGGCTGCAGGAGCGCTACTTCTTCTATGTGTGGAATGAGGAGGAGTCGATAGTGCGCTGGATGTGCTCATTCGACACCACCGAAGTCGATGTCAGGGAATTCGCGAGATTCCTAAAAGAAACGGTCGCGAAGTAAGCTGCACGGATTTTCGATGAGTACACATCTGATGGAAAGAGGCGGCCATCGCCGTTCTGCCGTATGAATCCCTTGCTTTTTGAGTTCCCTTCTAATCAATTGACGCGCAGCTGCCAGAACACTACCAGCGATCTAGTCAGGAGAAGTCATGAGTCGGAGGCGGCACGGGGATTTGCTGGTGGCATTTGCGATTCTGAGTCTCGCGGGTTTACCGGGCTGTGGTCGCGATCGGCAGCTGTCAATCATTTCTATCCAACCTCCCATTGAGACTTTTGGGGCTACGAGCACACCGGTAAGCGCAGACGCGGGGCTGAGTGTTCAGCTCAGGGCGCTCGGTTCCTATATTCAGCCCCTGTCACCCAGGATCTTACGGATCAAGTCACTTGGGCCTCGAATGACACACAGATGGTGACGGTCACCCCTGGCGGTTTACTGACTGCGACTGGCCTTACTTGCGGGAATACTCTTGTTTCGGCGACGGTAACCACCAATCACAGCTCGTCCGGGGCCATCGTGACAGGTTATATGACGGCGAACGTCGTTTGCTTGACCGCCGGCGCGGGTGCCTCGGGGCCGACCCTCACGGCGGACTTCGCGGGCGGCGGTTCTGGGACCGTAACCAGTTCGCCTCCGGGCCTCGCCTGCTCCACGAATTGCAGCGCGAGCTTTGCGAGTGGCGCTACGATCACTTTGACGGCCACGCCCAATGGCTCCACGTTCTCAGGTTGGTTAGGTTGCGACTCATCATCTGGGCGGATGTGTACCGTGAATAACTTGACCAGCGATCGCACCGTCACGGTCACCTTCAACTAGAGCCGGCTTTTGGACAACGAACGTCCTGTCTCGCCGCTCGGGATAAAGCCCTGGGCCGAATGACCGCTCACAAAGCTAACCTTCGTCCAGCAAGTCCCCCAATGTCGGTTTGTGCTTTTCCTTCTTCCGTTTCTTGCGGTCGGGCACCACCTGCGTGGGTGGAGGCGTGCCGATCTGCTCTCGCGCCATTTCCTTCACGACGGTGACTGCCCGAAAGCGCTTGATCTTCTTTTTCCGAGCCATTCCAGCGTCCCCGCCGCAGTGTAACGCGGAAGCCGCCCCGATCACCCGGCGCTGCTTTCCGATGGTGGAATTGTGCAATAATTCCCACAGCCGGATCGGTCCCGCCAACGACCAGCGGCCAATGACCAACCACAATTATGGACGAGCGCGAATTTTTTGACGAGCGAGCCGACCGGAAGCCCGCCAATCTCAGCTGCCCGCACTGTCACCAGTCCGGCGAGTATGAGATCAGCTGGCTGGTCCGCACCAAGAAAAGAGGTCTTCCTCCCCGCGCCGACGAGCGCGACCGCGCCCGCTTCGCCAAGGCCCGCTCCTACATGCTCCGCAAGGACGACGTCATGATGTGCAAGAACATGCGTTGCCGCAAGCGCTTCGATATCTCGGGCGTTCAGTCCGTGGCCTTCCTGGATTAACAGGGACTCGCGCGCACCCGGAGTTGCCCGCATTCCCACTCTCCCACCCCATCATTTATACTTGCCAGTTTGCCCAGGCGATCGCGGCATAGTAGAGAGGCGGCTTGCCGCGTCTTGACTGCGAACCGATGTCGGCAAGGGCAGCAGGAGCCACTCCTTGAAAATCCTGGTCTGCATGAAGCAAGTGCCGCAGAAAGACGCGCCCCTCAAGCTAAACGAGGCCGGCACCTGGATCCGCGAAGACCTCTCCTACGAAGTGAACGAGCCCGACGCCTACGCGCTCGAAGAAGCTCTCCGCCAGAAGGAAAAGCACGGCGGTGAGGTGGTCGTGATCACTTCCGGCCCGACCCGATCCGGCCAGGTGCTGCGCGAAGCCCTCGCCAAAGGCGCCGACCGCGCGATCCACCTCGAGGACCATGCCTTCGTGGGACTCGACGCTTTCAACACGGCCCGAGCTTTCGCCGCCGCCATCCAGGATGAGCAATTTGACCTGATCTTTACCGGTCTGCAATCGGACGACTACGGTTACGCGCAAACCGGCGTGATTCTGGCAGAGCTGCTGAGCTGGCCGCACGCGACCATCATCATGCAGATCGAGAAGCAGGAGGGCGGCATCCGCGTGAAGCGCGAACTCGAAGCCGGCTATTTCCAGTTTGTGGATATGCCCTTGCCCGCGGTGCTTACCATTCAGTCCGGCATCAACAAGCTGCGCTACGCCACGCTGATCGGCATCAAGCAGGCGAAACACAAGCCCCTCCGCAAGGTGACGCTCGCTGAAGTACAGTCCGCCCTGGGCGAGAATCTGCAGAAGATCGAGCGTCTCTACGTCCCGCACAAGACCAAGAAGACTGAGATGATCGAAGGCGCTCCCGGAGAGATCGCGAAGAAGTTGACTGAGAAATTGCGCAACGAAGTTCGGGTTCTGTGATCCGGGCGTCCCCCGCGTTGGCCTTGCCCGGATCGAGGCGAAGGGCATCTTGGCGCGAGCGGCGATGGGTCTGCTGTGGATGCTCAGCGGCTACTTGATCCGCGGCAAGCCCGAAGAATGGTTCATGGAGCGGCGGTGGTCGAAGACCGGATCCCGCAGGGGCGGTAGCAGCTAGCCCGGGACGTGTGTCCCGGGAAACGGATTCATGAACCGGCGAGTCCCTTCAGGGACGACACTGTTCAGGGGAACCAAGGCATGGCAGGCACCATCCTCGTAGTGGTCGAGCAACGCGAAGGCAAACTCAACCGCGTCTCCTGGGAGACGCTCACCGCCGGTCAGGCCCTGGCCGCCGAAACCGGCTGGCCGCTCGAAGCCGCCGTAGTGGGCGCCAGTGTCGCCACACTCGCCAGAGAAGTCGCGACCAAGAAAGTCGACAAGGTGTACGCGCTCGAAAACGCAAAGCTCGAGCCCTACACCCCTGACGCCTTCGTAGGGGCCCTGAAGCAGTGGATCGCCGCGAAACAGCCCAAGCTCATTCTGATGCCCCACACCTATCAGGTGCGCGACTTCGTGCCCAAACTGGCCACGGCCATGGGACGCACCGTCGTCAGCGACGCCATCGGCTACAAAAAGGAAGGTGAGAGGCTCCTGTTCACCCGCCAGATGTTCCAAGGCAAGTTCGTCGCCGACGTCAGTTTCGCGAGTGACGCTCCCTGGTTCGTCACCTTCCAGAACGGCGCGTTCCGCGGCGACAAGGTCGAAGCCGGCGCCAGGGCCGCCCCGGTCGAAACGGTAACTGCCGAAGTCGCAGACGGCGTAATCCGCAACCGGCCGCAAGAAGTCTTCAAGGAAGCCAAGCAGGCCGTCGACCTGACGCAGGCGGAGATCATCGTCGCGGTAGGCCGTGGCATCAAGGAACAGAAAAACATCGAGATCGCCAGGCAGTTGGCAGAAGCGCTGGGGGGCGAACTCGCGGCCTCGCGTCCCATCTGCGATGCCGGCTGGCTTCCCATGGATCGCCAGATCGGCTCGTCCGGCCAGACGGTCGCGCCCAAACTCTATGTAGCGCTGGGCATCAGCGGCGCGATTCAGCACATCGTCGGCATGAAAGGTGCGCGGACGATCGTTGCCGTGAACAAAGATTCCGAGGCTCCGATCTTCGAAATCGCGGATTACGCGGTGGTCGGCAACCTTTTCGAAATCGTGCCGCCGCTGATCGAGGAAGTGAAGAAGGTGAAAGCGGGAGGGTAGGACCACGGTCGCCGATCAGATTGTCGCTGATTCCGGGAACAATGAGCCTCAAGACAGCGTCCGACCCAATATGCCCCGCAAAGCGATTCTCGAGACCCTGTTTATCTCCAGACTCCCCTCTCCAGACTTCCCTCTCAAGACTCCCTATGGAGCGTTAGACTTTTCCTCATTCTGTTCGTTCCCCATTGGGTCTCACTCCTGCTCCTTCTGATTCCGCCCTTCCTCTGTCGCGGGATGGAAGGGCGGGAAGGCTGATGCAGGTCGCGATGATCGGCCTGCCTTCGAGGTCATGACCCCGGCAGGATGGCCAACCCAATTCATCCCCTATGCGAGGCGCGGTTCGTTTTGCTGGCGCCAACTTGGGTTTTCTGTTCCGGGCAACAGCGGCTTAGGAACGAAGTACGCCATCGGATGCCGCCAGAATGATTGGCAAGGAACACCCGGCCCACTCCGGGCATGACTCCGATTCCTAGGACCGTGGCGAGCGAATAGCCGCAACCTACATTCCCTTCTCACATAGAAAACGGCAGACAACTCCATTCCGAAGAAATTCCCACCCTACTCAGAACGACAAAGCCCTGATGGAACCACTACAATGTGCAGTCCTGATGATCTGCGTTTATCCAGGTGAATTCGGAGCAGGAGAGAAAGTTGCTTGGCTAAGGGCCAATTGCTAAATGCTGATTTTCCGCAAACCTCTCGAAAACATCACCCGCCCCCAAATGGACGCCGACGTGGTCATCGTCGGCGGAGGCCCCGCCGGCATGGCCTGTGCCCTGCGTCTCTCGCAACTCATCGACGAACACAACGCCAAGAATCCTGACGCCCAGCTCAGCAAGGAAAGCATTTACGTCCTTGAAAAAGCCCGCGAGATCGGCCAGCACTGTCTCTCCGGTGCGCTGCTCGACCCGCGCTCTATGCGCGAATTGCTCCCCGGCTTCGAGAAGGAGGCGCCCATCGATGCGCAATGCACCCAGGAAGCTGTCTACTTCCTCACTGCGAAGAGGAAGTTCAAGTTTCCCATCACGCCGCCACCGTTGCGTGATCATGGCAACTACGTCGTCTCGCTCAACAAGTTCGTGAAATGGCTGGGCAGCAAGGTGGAAGAGACCGGCATCACGGTCTTCACCGGTTTCGCGGGATCGGAGCTTCTGCTCGATGGCGACCGCGTCGCCGGTGTCCGTACCGACGACAAAGGCGTCGACAAGCGGAACCAGCCGAAATCAAACTTCGAGCCTGGCTACGACCTGAAAGCCAAGGTCACGATCCTAGCCGAAGGCCCGCGCGGCTCCCTCACCAAGCAGCTCACCGCAAAATTCAACCTCGCGAAAGATACGAACCCGCAAACCTACGGCGTCGGCGTGAAGGAACTTTGGGAAGTTCCCTCCGGACGCATCGTCCCGGGCGAAGTCATCTACACCATGGGCTGGCCGCTCACCACGAAGGAATATGGCGGCGCGTGGATCTACGGCAGCAAAGACAACCTCGTCTCGCTCGGCTTCGTCACCGGCCTCGACTATCCCGACCCGCGCCTCGATCCGCAGCACGTTCTGCAGGACTTCAAGCAGCATCCCTTCATCGCCAGCCTGCTCGCAGGCGGCAAGATGATCCGCTACGGAGCCAAGTCGCTCCCCTATGGCGGCTGGTGGGCGATCCCGCCCGTCGCCGGCAACGGATGGATGATTCTCGGCGACTCCGCCGGTTTTCTAAATTCGCAGCGTCTGAAAGGCATTCACCTGGCGATCAAGAGCGGCATGCTGGCTGCCGAAACGGCCTTGGAAGCGCTCAAGACGAACGACAACTCCGCCGCTGCGCTCGCCCAGTTCCAGCAGAAGGTCGACTCCAGCTGGATCAAAGAGGAACTCTGGAAGGTCCGCAACTTCCATCAGGGCTTTGAAAAGGGATTCCTCGCCGGCATGTTCCACGCCGGACTGCAGCAGCTCACCGGCGGCCGCGGCCTCTGGAACCGCTATCCCGCGCACCCCGGCCACCAGCACATGAAGAAGCTCTCCGAGCTACCCGCCGACGGCGGCGACGAGGCCCACCTCCTCGGCCCCGCCAAAGGCGATGGCAAACTCACCTTCGACAAGCTCACCGACCTGTACCACTCCGGAACGAAGCACGAAGAAGACCAGCCCTCGCACCTGGTCATTCACGACACCAACATCTGCAACACGCGCTGCGTAAAAGAGTACGGCAGCCCCTGCCAGAACTTCTGCCCCGCGAACGTCTACGAAATGGTCGAAGACGCGACCCAGCCCGAGGGCAAACGCATTAGCCTGAACCCCGCCAACTGCGTGCACTGCAAGACGTGCGACATCGCCGACCCCTACCAGATCATCACCTGGGTTCCGCCCGAGGGCGGGGGCGGACCGAATTATGACGGGATGTGAGTTCGGTTAATCACAGCGGGGCAAGGCGGCGGAAGAGGACTCCAGACTCATTTTCAAGTGACGCTAGGGCGGCTATTCATCGCGGGCTGGGGGTTCAGCGGCGAGCCGTCTCGTTGGTCGCTCAAGGAAGCCAGGCAAGCCACGGCCCGGTCGTGTTCCCTAGAATCTTGTGAAGGCGCCTGTAAAATGCTCTCGCCCGGAAAGGAAGCAAACCATGGCTCCGAAGTCTCGCTGCATCATCTTAGGTCAGCTTGGCCTGTTACTGCTCTTGTGCGTCGGCACTGTCGCCCAGCAGCCCACCTCGCCCCCCACCAAGCCCCTCACCGGTTCCGAGCGGCTCGCGCAGTGGCGAAACTCCCGCGTTTCGGTCTACATGAACGACTTCGGCGAACTCGCCCGTTATCGCGGCGCCAATGCCGCTCTCAAGCCGCCCGCGCCCGAGGAGAACCGCGTAATCTTCTACGGCGACTCGATCACCGACGGCTGGAAGCTCGACGAGTACTTCCCCAGCAAGCCCTACGTGAACCGCGGCATCAGCGGGCAAACGACGGCTCAGTTACTCGTCCGCTTCCGCCAGGATGTCATCGACCTCGAGCCCAAAGCGGTCGTGGTCCTCGCCGGCACCAACGACATCGCCGGCAATACCGGTCCGGTCTCGCTCGAAGACATCGAAGCCAACTACAGCACGCTGGCCGAACTGGCGCGGCTGCACAACATCCGCCTGATCTATTCGTCCGTCCTTCCCGTGCATGAATACACCGACCGCGCCGGGGATATGTTCACCCAGCGCCCGCCCGAAAAAATCCTGGCCCTCAACCGCTGGCTCAAAGACTATTGTGCCGCGCACGATTGCCTCTACCTCGACTACTTCAGAGCAATGGTCGACGACAAAGGCTTTCTGAAGAAGGATCTTGCCGACGACGGACTGCACCCGAACCCAGCCGGCTACAAGATCATGGCGCCGCTTGCGGACGCGACCATCGCCAAGGCGCTGTCCAAAGTCGGCGACTGAGGAGGCCAATTGAATGCGACTGCCGCTTCGGGAGGGCAGTGTTCTTGGCGTCCTTTTGCGGTTGAAAGCCTTTGGCGGGCGAGATCTGCGAAGGGAGGGAAAGAAGCGCGCAAAAAAACTCCCCAGTCGCGCACAACCGCCAGGTTGGAGCAGGTTGGCCCCCACCCGCTCGCGAATCCTCCAAAAGTTCTATAATAAGAACCCGAGTTTCCGACCTCCGCCACCGAAGGGCATACCCCAGCGGCGGAGGCGAGGGAGTTTTGTCCGCGCCCGCACGCCATGCGAGGAGAAATTCCCTAAGGGTGCCGGTGGAAACCCCGACGCCTCCCGTGCTTCGCGAGAAGCACATTGGAAAGGAGACACTCGCCGGTGGCGCCATTCCGGGCGCGTCTCCTTTTCACGTTTTGGGGAATCTAAAAGTAGCAGCGCTGGACCGTGCAAGCAGCAATCGGCTCCTGGCATTTAGCGAGTCCAAAGTCCTTGCCGAAGGTTTCACACGGCGCCCGACAAGCTACGTGCTAATGGCTAAAAGCAATGTCTGCTCTTCTCGACAAATTCGGCCGCCCGATCACCGATCTCCGGATCTCGATCACGGATCACTGCAACTACAAGTGTGTCTACTGCCGGACGGGCAACGAAGGCGCGCTCTACAGCGACCTGCCCTTCGCCGACTACCTGCGCATGGCACGCGTCTTCGCCGGGCTGGGGATCAAGAAGGTTCGCCTGACGGGCGGCGAGCCACTACTGCGCAAGGGCGTCGTCGAATTTGTCCGCAGCTTGTCGCACTTGCGCAGCCCCGACGGCGAACCCCTTGAACTCGCCCTCACCACCAACGGCCACCTGCTGGCGGGAATGGCGCAACCGCTCAAGGACGCCGGCCTCCACCGCATCACCGTCAGCATGGACGCGGTCGATCCTGACCGTTTCGCCCGCATCACGCGCGTGCCCAACGGCTACGACCGCGTGCTGGCCGGCATCCGCGCCGCCAAGCGCGCCGGCCTCGAACCGGTGAAAGTCAATTGTGTGCTGCTGCGCGGCTTCAACGAAGACCAGATCATCCCCTTCGGCATGTTCGCGCGCGAAGAAGATGTGGTGCTGCGCTTCATCGAATTCATGCCGCTCGAGGAAGACCGAGTCTGGTCGCCCGATGTCGTCGTTGCCCTCGACGAAATCCTCAAGCGCATGGCCGACTACCGCCCCTTGGTCGAGATCCCTCATCAGCGGTCAGAAACCGCCCGCCGCTACCGCTTCGACGATGGTGTAGGCGAGATCGGGATCATCGCCCCAGTTTCGCATCCGTTCTGCGGCCACTGCAGCCGCGTCCGCCTGACCTCCGACGGAAAGATCCGCACCTGCCTGTTCTCGGCCTGGGACCACGATCTGCACGCCCAGATGCGGCGCGGCGCGACCGACGCCCAACTTGAAGATTTCATCCGCGGCGTGATTCTGAGGAAAGAGGAACGCCACCACATCGGCGAACCAGATTTCGTCCCCGCCTCGCGCACGATGGTGCACATCGGCGGATAGCTGCCAGCCGTTGGCTTTCAGCGTCAGCATAGAAGCAACCACGATGGCATCCGACGAAGTTCACGGATATCACGATCCAATTCCTTCGTGCCCCCTAGATTAGATTAGGGTCCTTCGTGATTCTTGTCCTTCGCCCTGGCCGACGACCAACAGCCCTCGACCGACGATAGGGGTTCTCAGACCTGCCCCATCCCGCCATCCACGTTGATGTCGACCCCCGTGATATAGGACGACTCCGGCGTAGCCAGGAAGAGCACTGTGCTCGCGACCTCCTCCGGCTGGCCGAAGCGCTTCATGGGAACCTTGGCCACGATATCCCGCACAAACCCGTCGACCGCCTCTTTGGGCAGCCCCGTACGCCCAAGAATCGGAGTGACAATCGGTCCCGGGCTCACCACGTTCACGCGAATCCCGCGATCGACCAGTTCCACGGTTAAGGTCCGGGCGAACGATCGAACCGCAGCCTTCGTCGCCGCATAAACGCTCATGTTCGCGCCTCCCGACTCGCTGACCACGGGGAGTTGATGATAACGGACGCGCCCTGGTTCAGCAGCGGCAGAGCCTTCTGGATGGTGAAGTACACTGCCCTTCACATTCACGTCGAACTGCTCGTCGAACAGCGCCTCTCCACTGTCTGCCACGGGAGCGAACTTGGCGATGCCGGCATTCGCAAACAACACATCGATTTTGCCGAACTTCTCCGCGACGGTCTTGTACAGCCTGTCCAGGTCACTCAATTTAGACACGTCGCCGCGCACCGCGATCAGGTCGCCGCCGATGGTTTTTACTGCTTCGTCCAGCGTCTTTTGATGGCGACCCGAGATTACGACCTTGGCGCCTTCCTCACGAAACCGCTTGGCGGCCGCCAAGCCGATTCCACTGTTACCGCCCGTCACGATGGCCACTTTCCCTGTCAGTTTTGGCATGATCGCTCCTGTTCGCGCACCCATCCCCGGCAAAACCCCGGCGTTCTTCCCCGCCCGGCAGCCTCTTGAATGGTTGCTGGCTTGACCCGGAATTCAATAGTTCGATACTTTGATAAATGTCAAACTACAAAGTTGCAATCTTTCTCGGCCCGCGGGCCCGGGGGAAGACCCGAGGCCCCGCAACCCCGCGGATCCGCTAGAATCTTCAAGGGCCATGGACACGACTGAAGTTGCGAAAATCTCGAAAGCGCTGGCCGACCCGACCCGCCTGCAGATCTACGAAGCCATCGCCGCGCATCCTGACATGTACTGTGGGGAAATCATCGAGAAGCACGACCTGACTCCGGGCACGATTTCCCACCATCTGCGCGTGCTGGCGGAAGCGGGCTTGATCGAATGCCGGCGCGAAGGCCGGTTCGTCCACAACCGCGCTCTTCGGGAAACGATGCAGGAATACACGCAGGCCCTGGCCCGCATGGCGCGCCCGGCGAAGCACCATCGCGAGCGCCCATGAAGACTCGGTTCTTTGCCACCCCCGCGGACTTTCGCGCCTGGCTCGACCAGCACCACGTCAGCGAGCAGGAACTGTCAGTCGGCCTCTACAAAAAGGATTCCGGCAAGCCCAGCATCACCTGGCCCCAGTCGGTCGATGCGGCGCTCTGCTACGGTTGGATCGACGGCGTCCGCAACTCCATCGATGAAATCAGCTATCGCATCCGCTTCACGCCCCGCAAGCCGACCAGCATCTGGAGCGCCGTCAACGTCAAACGCGTGGCGGAACTCACGAAACTGGGCCTGATGTGTCCCGCTGGAGTGATCGCGTTTGAGGCGCGCAAGGGAGACAAAACCGGAATCTACGCCTACGAACAGAGGAAAAGCGCGAAATTAAGCCGTGCCTACGAGCAGCAGTTTCGCGCCAACAAGAAGGCCTGGAATTTCTTCCAGTCCCAGCCGTCTTGGTATCGCAGGACCGCGGCCTATCGCGTGATCAGCGCAAAGCGGGAAGAAACGCGCCTGAAACGCCTCGCCCAGCTCATCGAGGACTCGGAACTGGGCCGGTCCATCCCCGAACTAAGGCGGCCAGGGAAGAAAAAATAAAGCGCCAGGCCCTGAGAGTCAAACCTCGCCGGCGCTCGACCGCTCGCAAGAACTCATGGCATGAGAGGGGCCAGCCATGGGATGGGCCCGCGAACCTGAAAGCCGACTGTTCAGGCCGCGAGCATCGACGCGCCGCGAAACCTTTTGGCCGAGACAATGCCCAGCCCCACGAAGATCGCCAGAACGAGCAGCTGGGCCACCAGGAAGGGCGGTTCCTTCTGCGTCGGAGCCAACGCTTTCAGCGCTGCAACCTTGAGGAAGGCCTGCACCACCCCGACGAAGCAATTGAAATACAGGGCGAGCACGGCGCCGATCACGTAGATGAGCCGCCATGCGCCCGCGAGGTGAAACAGGTAGCGCGCCAGGATCGCAACCGCCAGCACACCCAGCGAGATGATGCCGATGATATGGGATGGCAAAAGGTGCTCGACCGGGAACAGGAAGCCGGTCGCGCTGGTCGCCACCGTGCTCAAGAGAAAGAGAGCCGTCCAGCCGTCCAGCCGTTTCCCAGTCAGCAGTCCATACACGACTATGAATCCCGAGCCAATCCCCACCAGGCTCAGCAATACATGCACGAAGGTGAATGTCTGAAGACTCAGGCCTAGGATCATGATGCGCACCTTTCAGTCCCAGTTTGATGTTACGACCCGCAGAGGAGATTCTGATGAGCGTAGCGCCCCTGCGCTCCCCCGCTGCTGGTCGAGTAAATGCCGGCCATTCTACACCTCGAGTCCGGGTGCGGTTCAATGCGGGCCGAGCGCGCACCCAAGGGCATTTGTCGGTCTTGAACATGGCGCAAGGCATCACGCCGGCCCCAGCGCCTCTCTGGACTCATGAAGGACTCGGAACTCCGGCATCCGATCGCACGAACACGGGGGCCAGGCGGGTGGAGCGACAAGCCTTCCCGCCCATCGAGCCGAGCGAAGCTCGGCAGGCAGGTGCCTTGAAACCTTGAAGCCTGACCCTGGGTAACTCCCCCTGGTTCCCGCCGTCACCGAGCGACAAACCGGGCGATGAATTAGACTGGACGTATTCCTATGGCTACCCGGAGTTTCACCCTGCAAGACGCCCAAATGCTCCTGCCCACGCTGGAGTCGCTGCTGCGCACTGCCATCAACAGCAAGAAGCTGATCGAGGAGGTCGACACCGAACTGCAGGAGGTAGCCCATCGCGTCTTCCTGAACGGGGGCACGCTCGTCAACGTGGTGGAAGTCGCCCGCCGCAAGGCCGAGCGCGAACGGGCTGTCCAGCGCGCCAAAGACGCCATCGCCGAAATCCACGCCACCGGAGTTCAGGTCAAGGACATCGACATCGGACTGCTCGATTTCCCCTGCAAGGTTGAAGGCGAAATCGTCCTGCTGTGCTGGAAGCTCGGAGAAGCAAAAATCACCCACTGGCACTCGACCGAAGAGGGTTTCGCCGGACGCAAGCCTATCGACGAACGCATCGAACGCGCCGGAAAAAAGAAGCGCTAAATCGGTCTTTGGCTGACGGGCGCCTTCGCTCAGCTTAGGGCAGGTTAAGAGCCGGCGTTGGCAAGCGAACGCCCTTCAGCCACTCGGCATTTGGCACTCGCCCTTCAGCGCCGCCAGCAGGCCTGGAAAGGGATTCGATTCTGTATCCGGGCACGCCTTCAGGCGTGCCGTAACCGCCGCACAATCAACGACGCCTTTAGGCGCTGCAGCTTCGAAGGTCGAGTTTTTTCCGCGATCTGCTCGAGTTCTATCCGGGAGCAGGAAACCACCCGGGCTGGCCAAAATGCCAGGCGCCAATGGCTCTGCCAACGACCAACGACGAACCACCAACGACTGAGGTGTTCCCGTGCCCGAGCAACCCGACTCCCGCGAATGGAATGCCGCGCTCTATCATCAGATCTCCGCCCCGCAAGTCAGCTGGGGCAAGAAAGTGCTGGCACGCATTTCTTTGCGAGGCGACGAAACCGTACTGGACGCCGGCTGCGGCACCGGGCGTCTCACTCGTGATCTTTTGGAAGCCTTGCCTCGCGGACAGGTAGTGGGCCTCGACCTCTCCCAAAACATGCTCGACGCCGCCCGTGCCTATCTCCAGCCGGATTTCGGTTCTCGCGTCGAATTCGCCTGTTGCGACCTGTCGGACTTGCCCTTCGAACAGAGATTCGACGGCATCTTTAGCACCGCGTCGTTTCACTGGGTACTCGATCACGACCGCCTGTTTCGCAGCCTGCATCGTGCCCTTCGCCCCGGCGGCTGGCTGCGCGCCCAGTGTGGCGGCGACAGGAATCTCGACCGTTTGCTGGGGCGTGTGCAAACCCTCATCGCAACCGAGCCCTACGCACAACATTTCTCGGGATACTCGTTCCCCTGGGAATTTTCCGATGCCGAGACCGCAGCCGCGCGCCTGGGCCGCGCCGGCTTCGAAGAAATCGAAACTAGCCTCGAAGAAGCGCCCACGACGTTTCCGGATGGGCGGAGATTTCAGCAGTTCGTCGAAAGCGTAATCCTGCGCAACCACCTGGAGCGCCTTGCGGACCGCGCTCTGCGCGAGCGATTTCTCGCCGAGCTGACCCGTCAGGCCGCCAGCGACCACCCGCCCTTTCTGCTCGACTACTGCCGACTGAACTTAGGGGCACGAAAACCCGAGTAAAGGTTTCAAACTCAGCACGTCAACCCCACGCAATCCACACCTCACAGGATCATCGAGTGCGATCTCGTCCGATCCAGAGCCCCTCTCTCAGTGCCCGGGTCTATCTAAACTGTGTCCGGTCCGCTGACCTCAGGGACGCGCCACGCCCGGTGGGTACTGACCTTTTGACGTGTCCCAGAACGTGGTGTGGCCGAGGGCACGCAGCCGTGGCAGATCGTCCTCGCCAAGAGGAGTTACGGGCTGGCCCGGTTTCACGCTAACGGCGCGCAGATACCGCTCGAATCCTTGGCGTGAGAAGACATCGAACAAGTGAATGGGTTGCGCGCCCGTGTTGGTAGCTGAAATCCAGGTATCGCGCGGGATGAAGACGATGGAACGGGGCCCGGCCACCGCCCGCGTGCCTCCGACAATGACCTCGGCACCTCCTTCTTCAAAAATGAGAATCTCTTCCGCGTTGTCGTGCTTGTGAAACGGGATCGTCTGTCCCGGTGCCATGATCGCGGTCAAGACTAAAAACTCCCGCGTGTCCCCATTTTGGCTGTCGAGCTTGATGGTGAAGGGCCAGCCGCCAGGCGGCCCCGTGCGGTCCACAAGGTGCTCGCCGTCACCTTCCTGCAGAACGAGCGGGAGGGGAGATGTGAGGTCCTGACGGGTCTCGGCGGCCACTTGTGGGGCGGCGTGTTCCGGCTCTCCGGCCCGTACGAGAACTGCAGCGGTGACGGTTGCCAACGCAAAAACGAGTGGCAGGATGACTCGGCTCACGGTATCCCCTTTCGCATGCCTAATGGAAACGGAGTCTACTTGCGCAAGGAACGGGATGCAACGGTTGGAATCCCGCGCCCAGAAGGGCCCGCGTCTGACTTGCGCCGACAAACATGCCCGCCGGAGAACTCTGACGGATTGAGCTAGAGGATGAACCTTGAGACCTTGAAACCTTCCCTACGGCCTTCCCCCTACCCTCCACGTTGGACGGAAGTCGGAATTCACCAGCCACTCGACCGGTCGAATCAAAGAACCGATCACGGCTGTCAGGTGCGTGAAATGGATGTGCGCGAGATCGTCGCTGGGCTGGTGATAGTCGCCGTGCAGGCCGAAGCTCGAGACCGTCTGCGCAACCACTCCCTTCCTCGCCAGCACATAATTATCGGAGCGCGTGAAGAAGTGTTGCTCGGGCCGCTTGTCGGCTACCAGTTTGGCCCCGTGCGCGGCCAGTACCGGACCAAGATTGGAACGCTCCCATCCCGTCATCCACAGCGTGTCAGGCGGATACTCAGGGTCGGGCCGCCCAATCATTTCGAATTCGAGATCGGCCGCCATGTCCGACAGGGGAACGGGTGGATGCGATTCAAACCACGTCGCACCAAGTCGCCCGGCCTCCTCGCTGCCGAAGAACGCAAACATCACCGTGCGCCGCGGTTTCGATCGCGAGACCAAGGCCCGCGCCAATTCAAGCACCGCCGTGGTGCCGGAAGCGTCGTCGTCGGCGCCGTTGTAGATGTTGTCACCCTGAACCGGTGCGCCGACGCCCAGGTGATCAATATGTGCCGTCAACAAAATAATGCTCTTGCGCAGCCCCGGATCAGTCCCGGAAATCTTGCCCAGCGCGTTCCACGTGAAACTCGTCTCCGGCTTGCCGACCGCGCCCTCGAAATCAATCAGGGTTCCGTCGGGAACGCCGCGCAGATTCGCCAGTGCTTCCTGGCTGAGGGCGAACACGTTGGAGTTGTCCCCGCTGAGTCCCGCGGACGCTTCGCCCTCTACGGCGGCGGGAAGCTTGGGCAATTGCTTGCCACGCTCGTCCCAATCCTTGAGCGTCTCCGCGGACGCGGGCGCAAGCACCGCCTCGGCCCCACCGTCCAGCGCGGCCGAGACCGCGGCCTGTACCTTGTCGTCATCCCGTCCGAGAATCGCCACCACCGAGCCCTTGGCCTCGAGTTGCATGCCTGAGCGATTTTCTGTGTCGACTCGCTTCAGGGGTCCCTGGAACTTGCTCTCGCCGAGCTGCAAAGCCAGCATCTGTCTGCCGTGCGTCCACACCGTCTGCTGGGGCGGGCTGCCATCGCCGGTCGTCATGAAGCGCAGTTCGGGCGGTGCGGTTAGCGTCGGCCGCGCGATCGTGGCTCGCTGGAGGTAGGTCCCGTCATCGCCCGCCGGTGCGACTCCGTATTGCCGCAGTTGGGAGGCTACGTAGGTGGCGGCCAGGAGTTCATCCGGAGTGCCGCTGCCCCGTCCGCGCAACCCATCGGACGCCAGAAACTCCATATGCGCCCGGATGCAAGCCACGCATACTGGGCGAGTTGCCGAGGTTGGGGACGTCCCGCCTTTCGCTGCGGTCTGGGCCTGGGTGCGGCAGGCGCCTAGAAGGCAGAAAAAAACCACGAAGACGTGCAAGGGACGAGCCGTGGTTCGTTCTGTCATGGGGATTGGTGGGAGACGATTATACGTCGTCAATCATCCACTTTCGGTCGTCAGCCGGAGCCGTCGGCCTGATGCCAGGTGATTCTGTCCGTAGGAGTTGCGAGCCCGGTTCTTGTTCCAACGGCTGAGAAACCGACGACTGCGGACTGCGCCCCTTCTGCTACAATCGGGCTCTGAGTCCGGCGACGGATTGCTCCCAGGAAAGGGCCCATTTTCGAGGCTTCACAAGTATGGCCATTACCCGACCTAAGTCCCAAGTTATTGCATCCCTTGGTGTTCTTCTCCTCATGGCCGTGGCCGTCGGTTGCAACGGGTTCTTCGTCGATCCCGTCCTGCAGACCATTACGGTCACCCCAGCCACTCCGGGCATACTGGTTGGCGGAACCCAGCAGATGACGGCCACTGGCATCTACGACGACGGAAGTCGGAAGAACATCACCGGAACATCGGCTTGGACCAGCAACGATCTCATCGTGGCGACGGTGAGCTCAGGCGGGGGCTTGGTGACGGGAGTTGGAGCAGGCACCGCGACCATTCAGGCCACCAACGGAATCGTGAGTGGCTCGACCAGCGTCACGGTGTCAATAAATGGCGTCACCAGCATCGTCGCAGCGCCATCGTCCCAGAGCGTGACGATCAGCTCGGGCTTGCCGTTCTGTCTTACGGCGACAGCCCAGCCGGGAGCGCAGGACATTAGCACCACGGCGACTTGGACCTTCACCGATCCGAGCAATGCGACCGAATCAGGAATTACCAAGACCACTACCACTACGTGTACAGGCCAGGCCTTCACGATTGGAACGCTAAGCCCAACACCAGCACCGACGGCAATAGGTGCCGTCGCGTCAGCCCCTGGTACGGGCGGTACGGTAACTTCCAACAAGGTCTTCGTGAATGTCAATTAGCCGTCCCTTTTTCGCGCAGTTTTGAAATTCGCTGCCGGCCACGGGGTCGGCGAGGCCTCCGTACCTGAACAACCCCTGGTGGCATCTGACGTTCTAAAACGGACCACAGACAATACCCTCGTTCGCGTGTCCGACATTCGCCCCATCGGCATCGGTACGGGCGGCGGTGACGCGCCCGGCCTCAACGCCGTCCTCCGCGCTGTCGTCAAATCTGCCATTCTCAAGCATGAGTCGAAAGTCATTGGCATCCCCGACGGCTTCGACAGCCTGCTCTGGCCGGAGAAGGCGCGCGAGCTCACGCTCAAAGACGTCAGCGGTATCCTGCCTCGCGACGGCACTATCCTGGGCACCACGAATCGCGGTAATCCCTTCCAGTAAAGATCCATCGAGAAACAGCCAGGAGACCGTCCTCGACGTCTCCGAAGGAGCGAGCGCCGACTCGAAAAAGCTCGCCATCGACGCGGTCCTCACCGTCGGTGGCGACGGCTCGCAGAAGATTGCTCTGGAACTCTTCCACCAGGGCATGAAGATCTTGGTCAGCGGATGCGTCTGGAATGCCTGCCAATTGCGTCGATCAGAGCGACACCTTTCGGGCAGGCAGCCAAAATTGTGGAGCTTCCCCGTCGAAGCGCTCTCCATACGTCTGAGCGTCTCTAATGGCAATTCGTTGTCTGCGAGCTATTCGATTTTGGGGAAGAAACCGTGACACGAGTCTGATAGCGCGCTGCCCGGGAGCGCTACTCCCGACGCTCGCAGCGAGCCGGAAGAATGTCCACCGGAATCTCACCGTTGGCTACGGGACGCCACTCCACCTGAAACGATCCGTGGTATCCGAACAATGGACCCCACGTCGGACTATGGACGTACACCTTGATGTGGAAACGCTGATCGGTCTCTTCGTACCACTCACACACATCAGCCACGCCGGAGAACAGCATCGGGAAGCGAAAACCGAGGGTGCGCTCATAAAACCGCTGCTCGCCTGAACGAAGGCGCAGTCCGCCGCGTGCATCGACCGACAGGTCGATGTCGACGGCCAGGTGCTGGTGCGTGCCGAGGTAGTCGACGATGCACCGGCGCTGCTCGCTGTAGATCATGTAAGCATCGAAGCGACGCGGGTTTTCGGTGCCGAAATTGCGGATCCAGGTTACCGTCTCGCGGCCGTACTCGTCCACGTAGGCGTAGTTGCGAATACTGAAGGGCACCGCGCGACCACGCTCCGGGAACAGGATGCTTCGCCAGGTGCCGAGGTAGAGAAAGGGCAGCGTGTAGATAGCGCCGTGCCAGACTTCATCCATGGTTCCCGTGCCGATCGAGGCCACCCGGTCCGCGCTGCTGAAACCAAACCGCTCCTGGATCTTGGGATGGAGCCGGTTGAATTGCTCACCAAGCGCCTTGCGATAAATGCAAGTCATGTCGTCACCTCAGGTGGCTTGCGCAGGCAGTGGCTGGCGGTCGGAACGTACCCGCGCGCGAGCAGCGCGATGCCGGCCAAGGCGGCCAGCGACAGGTTCAAGGTAACGGGGTTGAATGCCGCAGTCAGATACTCGGGAGAACTCACGGCCACCCCCAGTGTCGCCACGACCATGAGCAGAATCGTGAGCCAAAGAGGCCAGCACGAGTTCCCGGCAAACAGAACCACAATTCCGAAACAGACCTCCGTCCAGCCCGCAACCGTCACGGCCGTCCGTGGCGACATCCCCAGGATTCCGTCCCGCACCATGCGGACTTCGTCCAGGTTTCGAAAAAGCAGTTTGGGAACGAGTCCGTGATAGAGCCAAACGAAAGCCACCGCCAACCTGGATACCGAGTAGGTCAGCGCGAGAGTGCGCGAGACTTCGGGCGGAACGCCGCGTTCAATCCAGAGCCGGAGCCGGTCGAAGCTCCACGCCGTGGCCCAGCCCAGAAGGGGATGAAAGCAGCACCGGTCGATGACCCGTCCCAGAACGCCGAAGCGAACGCGGTAGTCATACCAGGTGAGGAAACGGATGCCCTCGGGACCCGGGATGTACTTCCAATATCCGGAACCTGTGGTGATCAACGATTTTGGATCGTCAGACCAGAATTTGAGCGCGGAGGAGCGTCGCCCGCTCGCATCGTCCTGTGCGCCTGTGCTTTCCCCGGCTCCCTCGATGCGCAGGCCTCCGCTGATGCGGGTCGTATACAGGAATTTCTGCGCTTCGCTAGCCTCGCGCGGAAGATAGTCGATCTCCGAAAAGCGCAGGTCCCAACGCTGATGTTGCTTTGGGTCCTGCGTCTTCTCCCACAGTTCGTCCATGCTGCCGCGAATGAGAATCTCGACGTAGATACTCACGAATCATTTCCCAGGAAGGCACTGTACCGCGCGGCAGAAAGGCAGACTAGTTCTTATTGGGAGTCCAAGGTTGCGAGGAATGGGCGTCTGTTCCCGCCGTCGTTGGGGGATGTGCCAAACATGGACTTTCGCGCAAGACCGATCACACCCACGCCTCCTCCGGCGCGTTATATTGTTCTTAGATCCCTGTGACAGTGTTTTGGAAAGCGCGGCCCCGCAAGACTGCATTCGTGCTGCTGGTAGCCCTGGTGCTCCTGCCGGCCTGCGGGCGGGGCCGGGGACGCGTGCTGGAAATCGTTTATGTCTCGGCGCCGCAGGTGTCCCTGCGCGACCGGGTGGCGGCGGTCTACAACAAAACCGGCACCGTCAAGAACGGCGACCGCGTGAGCGTCATCGACCGGGAGAAGCGTTTCCTGAAGGTGCGCACAGCCGACGGCACCGAGGGCTGGATCGAGCAGCGCTACGTCATCGGCCAGCAGGTCTACGATAGTTTCCAGAAGCTCGCCAAACAGCACCAGAACGATCCCCTGCAAGCCAGCGGCACCACCCGCAACGATACGAACCTGCACATCGAACCGGGCCGCGAGAGCGAGCACCTGTATCTGTTACCGTCCGGCTCAAAAGTCAGTATTCTCGCGCGCGGGACGGCGGAAAAGCCCGGGGCGGTGGGCAATCCACTGGCGAAAAACAAGCCCGCCGGGCCGCCGCTCGAGGACTGGTGGCTGGTCCGCGATCCTCAGGGCCGCGCCGGCTGGCTGCTGGCCCGCATGGTCGATCTCGATGTGCCGCTCGAGATCGCGCAGTACGCTGAGGGCGAGCGCTTCATGGCGTTCTTCGTGCTGAACGAGGTGCAGGATGGCGACAAGAAAGTCCCGCAATACCTGGCGCTGCTCAGCGAATCGAAGGATGGGCAGCCGTTCGACTTCAACAAAGTGCATGTCTTCACCTGGAACGTGAGGCGCCACCGCTACGAGACTGCGTATCGCGAGCGCAACCTGAATGGCGTGCTCCCCGCCGCGGTCACGCATGAGGACTTTGGGAAGGAAGGCACCCTGCCGGTGTTCATCCTGCGCGTGAAAGACGGCGAGGGGAATGTGGTCGACCGTAAGTACAAGCTCAATACGCCGATTGTGCGGCGGGTGCTCGCGCCGGGAGAAGCACCACCCAGGCCGGCGGCTGCGAAGAAGAAGCGCCGGTGAACAGGCGGTCGACATCCTGGCCAGGCCCGTGTCGATGGTGGCCGTGCCCGCTCTGCTCCGGCTGACGCTTTGCTGGCTCGCGAGTTACGGCCGGTTATCGTGGAAACCTCTTCCGCAGCGGTTGCGGGTAGGGTCCTTGGTACTGTTTGCTCTCTCCTTCTTCATCGACTTCACCGTCCGACACAGAATCTTTGGACCGGGTTGTGTCCATCGGTCCGGTCACGAGTGGTCGTCCGGGTGGACGGGCTCGATCGCCCGTTCGCCGGCGAGACCATCGCCGGCGGGAATTTGAAGGTGCGGTTCACGATTCCGACCGGTGCTCGGGTCGATGTACAAGGCGTGGTGTCGGGTGCGCCCTGGTATGCGGCGAAACCGGATTGTCGCCGCATAACAGGCACCTGGAGACACGTCCGGACGCGCGTCCTTCCAGCTCAAGGAGGATGGCAACCCGATCCGTTCTGGTTCTACCCTGCCGGTTCCGATCTTCGAGCCATGGGATGCTGTTTACCGAGAGCCTTGAGAAAATAAGAGACATCTTGAGCCAGCGCGGCGTCGAGGTCGCGGGAATCGGGCGAGACGGCAAACTCTGCGACTTGGATTCCGACTGGCCAACCAACAACGACGAACCAGACGAACTAGACGAACCGTCGCCCACTACCACGCTCCATCCCGTCCGTCTATAATGCGGCGCTGCTTTCCATCGTGATGCGACTCCACTTTCTTTTTTCCGGAGAATCCATGCGCTCCCTGGCCGTCTTGCTTCTGCTCACTCGTGCGTTTTCTACCAGCGCGTTGCCTCAGCAGTCCAGTTCAATCCCGGCTTCCGACACTGCGAAGGCCAAGAAGAACAAGACCGAGCCCACGGTCGCAACCAAGCCGCCCGAACCCGCTGCACAACCGCAGCCTGCACCGCCAGCGCCGGAAACCAAGCCCGAGACCGCGAAGGAATCTTCCGGCGATAAGGAAGAGCACTACGACATGACGGAAGTGCCGCCGGTCGTGACCCACCACCAAATCACGGTCGACGGGATCGTGCTGAAATACTCGGCCACGGCCGGACGTCTGCCAATCAAGCGCGGCGACGGCAAGATCGAGGCCGAGATGTTCTTCGTTGCCTACACGCTCGACGGGCAGGAGGCCGGCAAGCGGCCTCTAACGTTTGCGTTCAACGGCGGGCCGGGGTCGGCGTCGGCGTGGCTGCACATGGGCTCGGTCGGGCCTAGAGAGGTGGTGCTGCAGCCGAATGGCTTCATGCCGGCTGCGCCCTATCGCATGATCGACAATCCCAACACCGTGCTCGACAAGAGTGACCTGGTGTTCGTGGACGCGATCAACACCGGCTTCAGCCGCGCCGCCAACGCCGAAATGACGAAGAAGTACCTGGGCGTGAAGGGCGATATCGATGCCTTCGGTGAGTTCATCCGGCTGTACATCACGCGCTATGAGCGTTGGCGGTCGCCGCTTTTCCTGCTCGGGGAGAGTTATGGAACGACGCGTGCCGCCGGGGTTGCAGGGCATCTGGTCGATCACGGCCTTTCCTTCAACGGGATCACGCTGCTTTCCACTGCAATCGATTTTGGAACCTTGGAGTGGGCGAAGAACAACGACGTCCCCTACGTCCTGCTGGTACCCACATTCACCATGATTGCCGCTTACCACAAGCGGCTGCCGGCCGACCTGCTGCAGGATGTGGCGAAGACTCGCCAGGAGGCGGAACGCTGGGCGACGACCGACTATGCCCTGGCCCTGGCGAAAGGCGACACGCTGCCGCCCGCTGACAGGCAGAGGATCATCGAGGAGTACGCGCACTACACGGGGCTGGACAAGAAGCTGATTGACGATGCCAACCTGCGCATCGACGTCATGCAGTTCACGAAAAACCTGCTGCTCGACCAGAAATTGCACGTGGGCCGGCTGGATGGACGCTTCACGGCGCCTCATCCCGAAGGAGTGCTCGATGCGTCTTTCTTCGATCCAACCAGCTCGGCGATCCTGCCGCCCTACACCGCCGTCTTCAATAGCTACGTGCGCACCGAACTGGGATACAAGGTCGACACACCCTACAAGATCTTTGCGTACGAGGAGCCCGGCTTTGAAAAGTGGGACTGGGGCAGCGCGGACAAAGGTTTCCCGAACACCGCGCCGGGCCTACGGGTTGCGCTCACGAAGGATCCGTATCTGAAGGTGTTGGTGATGGAGGGCTACTACGACCTGGCCACGCCCTACGCCGCCGCGAATTACACCATCGACCATCTCGACCTGAGTCCCGAATACCGCAGGAACATTTCCTACGCGACGTACGAGTCGGGCCACATGGTGTACATCGAGAGCGGGTCGCAGTCGAAGATGAAGAAAGATCTGGTGGAGTTTATGGGGAAGTGTTTGCAGTGAGAACAGGTTTCAAGGTTGCAAAGTTTCAAGGTGTTCAAGGAGGGCAGGCAGCATTCAGTCGTCAGCAATCACCAGTCGAGGGCTTATTCATTTTGCACTGCACCGCGGAAATGCTGACCTCTGAACGCTGACGGCCGAGGGCGCGCTGCCATGAATACCCTGAACCTGAACCTTGACCTTAAGACCTTCTACGAATAGAACTCCGCCATGCTCTCCACCGCCCACTGCTGCTCGTCCGCGGTGAGTTCCGGGAACATGGGGAGCGCGAGCACTTCGCGCGCGGCGCGCTCGGACTCGGGTAAGTCTCCCTGGCGATATCCCAGGTAGGCGAAAGCCGGCTGCAGGTGCAGGGGGATTGGGTAGTAGATCTCGGTGCCGATCCTGCGGTCGGTCAGGAACTGGCGCAGGCCGTCGCGGCGCTGGGCGCGGATCACGTACTGGTGGAAGACGTGATAGGCGTGCGGGGTGGTAGTCAGCACGCGGACCGGCGAATCTCCGGTCGCGGATGTTAAGCCGGACTGCGTCAGCAGGCGATCGTAAGTCGCGGCGCGTTCCCGGCGCTGCCGGTTCCACTGCTCGACGTAGGGCAGTTTCACGCGCAGCACGGCGGCCTGGATGGCGTCGAGCCGGCTGTTCCAGCCGAGTTCTTCGTGCAGGTAGCGCTGCGGACTGCCGTGGTTGCGCAGGCGGCGCATGTGCGCGGCGAACTCCGGATTGTTCGTGGTGACGAACCCGGCGTCGCCGTAGGCGCTCAGATTCTTGGTGGGATAAAAGCTGAAAGCGGCGGCCGCACCCAGCGATCCGGCGCGCCGATCTCTCCACGTGGCGCCGATGGCCTGGGCGGCGTCTTCGACGATGGGAAGCTGGAACTCGTCGGCGAGGCTTTGCAGGGCGTCCAGGTCAGCGCACTGGCCGTAGAGATGCACGGGCAGCAGGGCGCGGAGGCGCGTGGATTTTCCCGCGCGCAGGTGAGCCTCCACCCCGGCGGGATCGAGATTGAGTGTGTGCGGATCGGCGTCGAGAAGCACCGGCTGCGCCCCGGCACGCACGATGGCGCTGGCAGACGCGAAGAAGCTGAAAGCAGTGGTGATGACCGTGTCTCCGGGCCGCACGCCCACAGCGAGAAGCGCGAGCCAGAGCGCGTCGGTTCCCGAGGCGCAACCCACCGCGTCGGCCGTCCCGCAGAAAGCCGCCAGTTCGTGCTCGAGTGCCTCAACTTCCGCACCCAGGATGTAGTGCTGGGACGAGCAGACGCGCTCGATCGCGGTGAGGACCTCTTCGCGGATGGTGGCATATTGGCGCCCCAGATCGAGCATGGGGACGGAGGCAAGCCTCGTTGCGGCGGAGGAGGGTTTCGAAGTGGAAGGCTGGGTCACGGGAACAGAAAATTTTAGCAGGTTGGGCATGGCAAGAGAGAATCGCGATGTTCTGGGGGGCACGCACGCGTGTGGTCCAGGGCTCTGTGTATTCGAGGGCTGGCGCACAGCCGGTCTCAACGGGCCGAATCCAACCTTGGCAAGGGAGGAACGGAGCGGCCTTCCTCGAGAGCTTCGCGCCACTCGGTGAGAGCACGGAGAAGGGCGGCGAGGTTCAAACTCCCATGCTGCGCCGGGTAGGCCGACAGATTGCGCCCGGCGCGTGCCAGCAGCGAGCGGCAGCCGACCAGGTTCCCGCGCGAATGGTGGTGCAGGGCGACCGCCACCTGGATGAGGCCCTGAAGGAACTTGCGCTCGGGTTCGGGCGCGGCGCGCCAGACGTCCTCGAGGACTTCGTGGGCCTCAAAGAATTCGGCGGAATTGAAAAGTTCGATGCCGCGACGCATGCCGTCGGAGTGCACGGAATTGAGTGTTGCACAGGTCGGTGAATTGGAGAAGGGAGCCGCGTCGTGGGTTCGCCCATCGCTTGACGATGCAGAGCGCCCGTCCTACAGTTTCAGATATGAGGTTTTTCGAACCGGTCCATGCAGTCTCCCAGTCGAATCTGGAGCATAGAGTTTCAAGGGCCGAGGATGGCAGGGTCAACTCAACCCAGGCGGGCGCAACAGCAAGACGTCTGATGGTTGTGGCTTGTTTGTTGCTTTTCGGTTCTCTGCAAGGCTTTGCCAAAGAGCAACTCCCCAAGGGATACAAAGACTGGCTGGACCGCGAAGCTGCCTACATCATCACGCGAGATGAGAAGGACGCATTTAAGAAGCTCAGCACCGATGTGGAGCGGGACAAGTTCATTGAGCGTTTCTGGGAGCTCCGCAATCCCACCCCAGGGGCTCCGACCAACCCATACCGGGAAGAGCACTACAAGAGGCTGGACTATGCGAGTCAGCACTTCGCTCCCACCGGCCGGGGGGACGGCTGGGACACCGACATGGGTAGGGTGTACATCACCCTGGGTGCTCCCCAGCAGAAGGCACGTTACGTAGCGCAAAGCGGCGTGCGCGGCATGGAGATCTGGTTTTATTCCAATACCCACCCGGCGCTCCCGCCATTTTTTTACGTAGTTTTCTACGAGAAGGAGTTTGGAGAGTTTCGCCTTTACAGCCCGTACATGGATGGTCCGACGAAGCTGGTTACGGGCATCCAGGCAGAACAGGGACGGGTGCAGGCGGTCCAGCAGATTGACCGCATTCTGGGCCGCGAAGTTGCTCACACGACCCTCACCCTGCTTCCCAGTGAACCCGTAAACATGAACGACGCGGAGTCAACCCTGCAGTCGGACTTGATGCTGGGGACCATCAAGGATCTGGCCAACCATCCCTACACGGTCGAAGCGTTGCGGCTGCGCAGAGCTCTGACCGAAGAGGTCACGCACCGGGTTCTGCTGTCGGGTGAATTGCTCAATGTGCTGTGTGTTCCGCTGCGCGATGCGCGGGGGAATGTGCGGCTTCATTATGCTCTGCGTCTTCCCCAGCCCGAGGACTTCGCGGTTGCCCAGGCCGACGAACGTTTCTATTACTCCCTCGAAGCCCTTGTGCGGGTGCTTTCGCCCGACGGAACAGAGATCTTCAGCCGGCGGCGAAAGATCTCCAAGTACCTCAGCAAGGACGAGCTGGAACCGCTGAAAGGCAAACCGGTCGCTTACGAAGGATGGCTGCCGCTCGCGCCCGGCAAGTACAAACTGAACTTCGAATTTGCCAACGTGCTGACCAAGACGGCTTTCACGGGGGCACGGGAGATCACAATTCCGGAAGTCGGGGCGCAGGACTTCTTTGTTACGGACCCAGTCCCATTTTTCCAGGCGGAAACTGCGGATCCGGCGAGGGTAGAATTCTTGCCATTTACGGGCGGTGGGGTTCGTTTCCGGCCTTACGTCGGAAAAGAGCTGGCGCTCGTTCCCGGGCAAGATCTCATGTTTTTCTATCAAATCTGGCGGCCGCAGGCGAGTGGACAGAACGGAGGCTCGGCGAAGCTTCTTGTCGACTATGCCTACGGCCGGCCGAGTTTGTCAGGCACCGCGCAAACCATTCATGAGGAAGTGGCAAAGGACCAATTCGACGTCCATGGATCGATGGTCAACGGAAAGAAAATCGCCACGACCGATATGGGCGTGGGAAATTACCGGCTTACGATTTCCCTTGCCGATCCGGACGTACAACAAAAGCGGTTCAGCACCATGCCGTTCCTCATTGTGTCCGATAGTCCGTCGCCATCCGACACGTGGGGGATCGATGACGACGGGCTGGCGGAGTATCTCAGTTCCGGCCAGGCCGATCTGGATCGAGGGCTGACCTATCTCGCAAAGGGCGAGTCACAAACTGCGGCTGGCTCCTTCCTGGAGGCCCTGCGCAAGAATCCGAAAAATGAGCGTGCCCGAGCTCGCCTGGCCGACTACTATTTCGGGCAGCGGGACTTCGGGAAGGTGGTCGAACTTTTCTCCCCCGCTGAAGTGACGGCACAAACGGAGGAGGGGACAATTCTGACCGTAGCCGACAGTCTGGATCGGACAGGCAAACCCAACAAGGCGGTGGATCTCATCGAATCTGCGCTGAAGGTCAAGCCCCCCAGCGGGCCGCTCTATCTGGCGCTGGGATCCTACTACCAGCATCTCGGAAACAGCGACCGCGCCGATGCCTTCCAGCGCAAGGGCCGGGCCTTGATGACGGAAACTCCTCCCAAGAGCGAATAGCGGTGTGTCGGGCAGTTGACTAGACGTCCAGGTGAAATAGGCTTCGACGCTAGTCGCTTGCTCCGAGCGGGGCGGAACGCGTCAGCCCTCAAATGGCTCCCTGAGGTCGATCATAGAAGGCTCTTCGCACTGGCAGGTTGGGACGCCCGTCGCTCCCTCCCTGATCATATGGAAAACCATAGGCAGGGGCTCGGGAAGTTACTGATATCCGAAGATAACTAGACAAGTCGGAGTGCACTGTCTATAGATGCCTGTCTGTAATCCAATCAAAACAAATCACTAGACTGATCGTTGTGACACCATTCTGTTTTGGTACTGAGTGTGCTTTGTCTGTATAGGTTTTCGAGTGCTTGTCTAGTCTTGACTGCCCCCAAAGGCAGTCGTTCCTTAAGCATTAATTGACCCAGGAAGCTTCTTAAGGAGGAGTTCAAGTTTATGGCGAAAAAGCTACTCACCGGCTTTGCGCTTTTTGCGATGCTGCTCGGTTTCGCGGCCCTAAGTTTCGGGCAGGGAACGGAATCCGCCGTGAAGGGCAACCTGGCGGGAACTGTCACTGACCCATCGGGCGCTGTTATCCAGGGCGCCAAAGTGACCATTACCGGTCCGACGGGCGAGAAAACGGCCGAGACGGACGGGGAAGGCAGGTTCCTGTTTCAGGTCCTGATTCCCGGGAATTACTCCGTCAGGATCACCAAAGAAGGCTTTAAGACCGCAGAGGTGAAGTCGGCGGAAGTGGTGACCGGCAGAACCTCGAGCGTCACCCTGAAAATGGAACTGGGGACATCGTCCACCACGGTAGAGGTAAATGCCGCTTCTGTTGAAGTCGACACGACATCGACTGCGGTCGCATCGAACCTTACCGATACCTTCTACCAGTCCATTCCTGTGGGGCGCGGCGTCACCGGCCTGTTCTATGCAGCGCCAGGCGTGACTTCCGGCGGTGGAACTGGAACGGCCAACCCGTCCATCGCAGGCGGCACTGGTCTGGAAAACAACTATGTTGCAGATGGCGTGAGCATCACCGACGGGGGTTTTGGCGGCATCGGCGTGTACTCCCGCATCTACGGTTCACTCTCCACCGGCATCAACCTGTCTTTTGTGAAGGAAGTCCAGGTGAAGACCGGCGGTTTCGAGGCACAGTACGGCAAGTCCACTGGTGGCATCGTGCAGATCGTCACCAAGACAGGCTCGAACCAGTTACATGGTTCGGTGGGCGGCTTCGCCGCTCCGCAGCAACTCGAAAAAGATCGCCTATTTTCGGACGACTACGGAGCCGGTAGCGCCGCCGCGCGTTTTAACCTGCAGGGCAAGATTCTGCACCAATCCAACTACGATGTAGACACCGAGGTGGGCGGCCCGGTCATCAAGAACCGTCTGTTCTTCTTCGGATCGTTCAATCCGCAGTGGAACACGGACTACAACAAATTTGCCCAGTACCGCAATCCTTCTGACAGCGGTACGGCAGGACTGGCGGGACCCACGCAGACGCGGCTGGGTAACTTTGAAGTGCCGGTCAGAGTGTATTCGTATGCGGGCAAGCTGACAGCGAGGTTAAGCGACAACCACCAGTTTGAGGGATCGGTCTTCGGGGACCCGACCTATGGGGATTCCGCCGCCAATGGAAACACTGGCCCACAGACCGCCTCAACGACGACCTTCGACAAGTTGCAGTATGGTACGCGCAACGTTGCGGCCCGCTATAACGGCACCTTCTCCCCAACCTGGTTGCTGAACGCCTCCTTTGCCTGGGGCCACAACAACCTGAACGACACACCTTTCAGCACGAGCACGTATCAAATTGTCGACCGGGTGCAGCGGATTCCTTGTGATTTGCCGGGTTCTCCCAACCCTGACTGCACCGCGGCCACGAACCCGTTACGCGGTCAGTTCACCCGCCAGGGTCTCGGTTACTACGAAAGCACCACCGGCGAGAACTATGGCATCAACGCCGACACCTCCAAGACCTTCAACTTCCTGGGGTCGCACAACGTGACGTTCGGGTACCGCTATGATCGCGGGCACTATGACGGCACCAAGCTGCGGACCGGTGCGAACATCGCGATTGACCCGGTCCTCGCGGATGGATTCTTCGATCCGGCCGATCCAAACCAGGCACCCATCAATGCGGCACTCAAGGCCAATGGCACCAACGCGGCCTTTCAATTCCGTGCTCGCGGAGGGAGTTCCTGCATCGGTGGCGCTTTTGCAGCGGAACTCTACGTCCCCGGGCTTGGTAACCCCAGCGGCCCTGATGGTTGTCCCGACGGCGGCATCGGCATAAACCTGCGCCAGACCCGTGGGGAATTCGGACAACTGAATTTCAAAACTCGGTCCAACTACCATACGGTGTTTGTGCAGGATAATTGGTCGCCTAGCAAGTACCTCACCATCAATGCCGGCCTGCGCTGGGAGCAGCAGCAGGTGAAAGGCGTAAACGCCAGTTACACCTTCAACGACAACTGGTCCCCTCGCGTGGGAATCAGCGTGGATCCCTGGGGTAACCGCAAGACAAAAGTTACCGCTAACTTCGGCCGGTATACCGAGTCGCTCCCGCTGGACATTGCAATCCGATCCCTTAGCGCGGAATACGACTTTTCCGACACGAACTGGGTGCCGCCGACTGACGGAGCGGGTCACGTTCTGGTCAATTCCGATGGCACGATCGACTTGTCTACCTTGGAGGGAACACAGACACCGGTGAATCCAGCTCATGGATTCATTCGCAGCTTCAATACGGGCGCGTCAGCGCAGGCTGCGGTCGCGTTTGCCCCTGGTGCTCGGAGCGAGTACCTCGACGAGTATATCGTTGGCTTCGAGCATGAATTCGGCAGCTCGGGCGTCATCTTCAGTGCGCGCTATACCGATCGCCGCATTAAGCGCATTATCGAGGACTTGGCTGCCCTGTCGCCGGAGGCTGCGGATACCGGCCTCACTCAACAGTACTTTATCGGTAATCCCAGCAAGACCACGGATTACTTCACGAATCCACAGCAGTTCTTCTTCACTTCGACAGGTCTAGATTTCGATTCGAGGGGACGCTACATCGGAACCCAGATTCCGGGCTGCGACATCCCGTTCGACCCCGCAAACCCTAGCGCCCATCCGGGCCCGCGCTACGCCCAGCCGACGGACAGCAACAGCGCCTCAGTGGTGCAGCCTGGTACCACCAATGACTCGATGTGTGTCGGAACCGTCGAGGGCGGAACCGTTTATCCGCACGGCGCCGACGCAGGCGATCCGGTTCCGGACGGGATTCCGGACGGTTTTGTCGACGTTAGCCGCGTCTATAAGGCAGTGGAATTCGAAGTCAACAAGTCGATGTCGAAAGGCTGGCAGTTGCGCGCCAACTATCGTATTGCCAAGCTGGTCGGCAACTACGAAGGTTCGTTCCGCAACGACAACGGCCAGAACGACCCCAACATCAGCTCACTGTTTGACTTTACCCGCGGCGACCTGAACCTGTTGGGGCAGCAATTTGTGCCTGGCGTGCTCAACACGGATGTTCGCCACCTTGCGAACGGCTTCGTGAGCTACACGTTCAGCGGAGCGCGCGCGAAGGGCCTGACCATGGGCTCCTCCGTGCACTTCCAGACAGGCATCCCGATCAACAACCTGTACGCGCATCCGGTCTACGCCAATGCCGGCGAAATTCCGTTCTGCGCGGACGACACCACCAATTGCCCGTCGGCGCGTGGCTCCCTGGGCCGCACGAAGAACTGGGGCAGCGTGGACTACCACATCGACTATCCTGTCCGGATTACGGAAGGGACGCGGCTCCGTTTGGCGGTTGATCTGTTCAATATCACAAACAATCGCACGCAGTTCCGTGTGGATCAGCAGCGGCAGACCACGGTTGGCGTCCTGAATGCCGATTTTGGCAAGCCGACTGGAACCGGTCCTTCGGCTGTGAACGGCAACACCAACCCGGCTTACCAGCGTCCGTTCTACGCCCGCTTTGGTGTGAAGTTCGAATTCTAGGATTTCTAGAGTTCTTTACCAGGGAGGGCATTTTGCCCTCCTTTTTTTATTTGTAGAGCCGGGGTCCTGCACGCACGCAAAAGGCGGGGCTGCCCCGTCTCAGATACGGCGAGCCAGACCGGGCAAAGCCCCGTCTCTACCCTGTTTGTTACAAACGTCAATAAGGGCGCCGTTCGCTCATCCTGTGTGCTGATAGGAGGCCTCGTGCTCGGGATTGTCCGCCTGTCTATTCTTGCACTGCTGGTTTCCTCGACAGTCTCGTCGTGGGCCGGCTTCATCCGTGGCCAGGTCCGGTTCAATGACGGCCGGTTTGCGGAGCACGTAGTGATCCGCTTACGCAGTGACCTGATTGCTTTTCAGGACGAAACCCAAACCGATATCCAGGGAAAATTCAACTTTGATGGGTTGCGGCTTAGCACTTACCATCTCACTATTGAAGGCCATGGCTTCCGCCTCTTTGAAAAAGTCATCGACATCAGCATGTCGAAGATGTCGTACGAACAGATTACCCTGCACCTCGAAAGAGAGCCGGAGGCGAAACCTGTGCCGCCAGAGGGTCCTGCGGCATCGGTGAAGGCCCGCGACGACTCCATTCCATCGCAAGCCCGCAAGGAATTCGAGACGGGACAGAAGCTCTTGAACGAGAAAAAAGACGCAGAGGGCGGGATCAAACACTTGCGCAAGGCGATCCAGCTTTACGACAAATTCCCTGAAGCTCACCTGATGCTGGGCCTGGTTTATATGGATCTGAGGAAGCTCGATGAGTCGCAGGCGGCGTTGCAGAAAGCGACCGAACTCGACTCCACGGCCCCCGCGGGCTACCTTGCATTGGGTGCCCTGTTTAACCAGATGAAGAAATACGACGACGCCGAGAAGGCGTTGACGCATGGCCTGGAACTCAAGCCGGACGTAGCCGAAGGACAGTACGAACTGGCCAAGACCTATTGGGCGCTAGGACGCTGGCAGGATGCCGAACCGCACGCGCAGAAGGCGGTCGCAATCACGCCCAACATGGCCCCGGTACACGTGTTGCTGGGCAACGTTGCGCTGCGCAAACGGGACAACACGGCTGCGCTTCACGAATTCAAAGAGTACTTGCGGCTCGATCCGCAGGGGCCGATGGCGGCGGGCGTCGCCCAGATGATTCAGAAGATCGAGCAGAACGAGAGGAAATAGGACGCGAAGCCGATAGAATGGCGGCCTCGGTTTGTGTCGGGGCCGCTTTTCTTTGCGTTGAATACAACTCACCGCAAACTGAAAGACCCCTCAAGATGGATATTCCCCTCTGCGGGGGTCTCTGCCTGACTGTCTGGTCAGCCGCCTTGTGTGCGGAAATGAAGCCGACGGCGGCTGAACATGATCGGTTATCGACCTAAACATAACGTTTTGATAGTGTTTGCGGTGAAGGCCGCGCCTACTGGATTTCATAGGTCTTTGAGCGGGCTATCCGGAATTGTGGATTCCCGCATTGGGATTGACGCAACTCATTGAACAGCATGCCAATAGCCTTGATGTGTTTTGGTAGTGGAGTTGCATGAGAACTGGTCTACCGATATGTCTTTTTGAGTGGTCTATGTGTGCTATGTAGCTATGTGTTGAGGGGCAGCGCGGATCGCCAAGTTAGAAGCTGTTTTGTTCATGATGGCCCTACCGCTGCTTATCACGCGGAGCATTCTGAGGGGGTGAAATGGGAAAGTTTTCCAGTGTTGTCGGGTCTCTTCTGATCGTCCTGAACCTTACGGTTTTGGGGTTTGGCCAGACCAGCAAAGGCACCATTGCTGGCACCGTCACCGATCCGTCTAACGCAGTGGTTGCCGGGGCAACCATCGTCGCACAAGACAAGCGAGGTGCGGAAACTCGCACGGTCGTGACCGGCGCCAACGGCGAATTTCGGATTGAGGCCATCACACCGAGTATTTACAGCCTGACGGTGACTGTGCCTAACTTCGCCAAGCTGACCGTCGACGATGTCGATGTAAAGGCGTCGGTCGTAACTTCCGTGAATCCCCAACTGCAGGTCGGAAGCGCGCAGGAAACGGTGCTGGTCGAGGCATCCGCTCTCAGCGTGCAAACCGAGAGCGCGGAACTTAGCAAGAATATTTCCGCGGAGGAAATCACCAATGTGCCGGTCCTTGGCTTCAACGCAATTTCGCTGGTGTTGACCGAGCCCGGAGTGGTTTCGGTCAGTGGCCGCGACGACTTCACCAACGGAGTGTCCTTTGCCGTGGATGGCCTTCGTCCACGTTCCAACAACTTCCTCATTGACGGCTTCGACAATAACGACTACGGCATTCAAGGGCAGGCGCTGCAACCGGGTAACCTGGAGGCGGTGAAGGAGGTTTCGGTTCAGACCAATTCCTACTCGGCCGAGTTTGGCCGTGGAGGGGCGTCGGTCACGAATGTCATCTACGACAATGGCACGAACAAGTGGCACGGGGGCGTTTGGGAAACCTATGCCGGGGCGACTCTGGACGCGCTCACGGCCGAGCAGCACACCCAAGGTCTTACCCGCGTTCCCCAGTATGTGAATAACATTTTCGGTTTCAAGCTGGGTGGGCCACTGGTTCATAACAAGCTGTTTGTGTTTGGGTCCACGCAGTGGAATCGGTTCTTCGGCGCGGAGACCGGCTCGCAAATATTTATCCCGACCGCAAATGGTCTGGCGGCCCTTCAGTCCGTCAGCTCCAATCAGCATGCGCAGATTCTCCTCAATTCCCTGACTGGCGTTGTGGCGCCACCTGACTCGGCAACAAATCCCGCCACCCATGTGAACATCGGTACGCGCGCAGGTTGCGCAGCCGATCCCTGTATTGTGGAACTCAACTCGTTTCAGCGCACTGCCCAAGACAAGAACCCGTCCTATGAATACTATGTGAGAGCGGATTTTACGCCCACCGAGAGAGACACATTCTACGTTCGTTTCATTGGGGCGCACAGTTCGTTGAGTCCGGACTTGTTTGCCAATACCAACGGGCTGCCGGGTACCGACACGGAACAAGGTGGGCCGTCCCGCAACCTCGGAGTGAACTGGACCCATGTCTACAACCCGCGGATGATCAACGAGCTTCGCTTCACCGGGCAGACCATCGACTTCGATTTCTCTCCAACCGCGCAGACGGCGGCCAGCCCGTTCGCCAGTCTTCCGGACATAGAGGTGGGAGACCTGCAAGGCGTTGATTTTGGCGGACTCGCCCTCGGGTTTCCGCAGTTCCGCAATCACCAGGTATTCCAGTACCAGGATGCGTTCTCCTGGGCAATAGGGAGACACAGCTTCAAGATGGGAGCCGATATCGCCCACCTGCAGATCGTAGACAGCGTTCCCTTCAACTCGCGTGGAACGCTGGTATTCAATAAAGGGGGCAATTGCGGGGGCACATGCAGCGCGCTGGCGAACTACCTGGACGATTTCACGGGACAGACGGGTACGGCCAGCCGTCAATTCGGTATCCCGCAAGTCAGTTTCGGGCAGACCACGCAAGCCTACTATTTCAACGACAGCTGGAAGCTCCTGCCGAACCTGACGTTAACCTACGGCGTCCGGTACGAGTACCAGGGAACGCCGCTGAACGCGCTGCCTTATCCGGCAGTCAACGAGAGCGGTGCGCAGAGCAAGTATTTCCAGGCTGCTTTTGACCCGTTCCCGCTGGTCGTGAAGGAGCAGCCGGACCGCAACAACTTTGGGCCGCGGGTCGGGATTTCGTATTCACCACAGTTCTGGACAGGGTTGTTCGGCCACGACCAAACGGTCATCCGCGCAGGGTTCGGCGCTTTCTACGACACGTTATTTGCGAACATTCTGGACAATTCCGCCGCTTCCACTCCCAACGTAACGGGTAAGACGACGGTGGCCCCGGGCAGCGGTCGGGGTACTCCCGATGCGTTTAGTTTGATTCCGACGATGGGCGAACTGTTGCAGAGCGACGCAGTCACGGCTGTGGCAGCGAACCTGCGCAACCCGCTTACCTATCAGTGGAACCTCAACGTTGAACGTGAACTGCCCGCCGGTTTCCTGGCGACGCTCGCCTACGTTGGGACGCGTGGCGAGCGCTTGTTCATGAATCACGAACTCAATCCCGCAGTGTTCGATCCGAATACCTTCCAAAGCGCACGACTGAACCCCAACGCGGGTCCGATTCTGGTTCGCACCAACCACGGCGATTCGATCTACCATGGCCTGCAGGTGGACGTGAATCGGCGCTTCCGCAATGGGTTGCTCTTTCGTGCCGCCTATACCTACTCGCGTTCCCTCGACAATGGGTCTGAGGTTTTCGTGACCTCGGGTGGCAGCACTCGCATGGCAGATGCCTTCGACTTCCGGAGTGACCGGGGACCATCCGCTTTCGATCGCAACCAGCGCGCAGTATTCACCCTGATCTATCAGACTCCCAGTTTCAGTGGCTGGAGCGGCTTCGCGCATGGCTTGAGCTACCTTGCGCGGGACTGGCAGGTTGCGGGTACGGCTGCTTTTGAAAGCGGAGCGCCCGAGACCATCCACGTCGAGGGGTTCGATGCCAATCAGGACGCAAGCGCATTTAATGACCGGCCGTTCGAGGGAAACAAAACCATAAAGGTCAACCAAGAATGCTTGTTCTCAGGTGACCCGACCTGTTCCACCGGAGTTGGCTTCACTGTGGATGGGGTTGCTTTCGGGGACCTCACCAGCCAATTTGATAACGACACCAACTTCAATCCCATCGGTCCGGCGTCAGACTTCCGCTACTACTTCTACTTGGGAAAAAAGGGCGATGTATCCCGCAATAGCTTCTATAACCCTGGCCGGCAGGACTACACGGCCGCGATTGCACGCATGTTCAAGATCCCGGGCCGCGAAGGGCAAGAACTGGAATTCCGTACGGAGATGTTTAACCCCTTTAACCATGCTAATTTTGGCGGGGGTCGCGGAGGGGTCAGTAGCGTAAGCGGAGACCTTTTGAACCCCAACTTCATGAACGTTGACGTTACTCGCGAAGGGGGACGGAGCGTTCGTTTCCGGTTGAAATACACTTTCTAGGGAAACTGCACGCCAGACATAAGGGAAGCCCCTGGGGCTTCCCTTTCATTTCTCTGAGGCTAATTGCGGATGGTCGCGCGGTTCGTTCCATCAAGGACGCTGTAGGGACATGACGCGGCGTCCCTACCGAGGGGGTCACTTCCCGAACATCGGGTAGTGGCTGGCGGCTCCCATGAAGAACAGCATCGGGATGCTCAGGAAGGCATTCGCGCGCGAGGTCAGGAACGCCATGCGGGCCATGCGTTTCGATTGTTCGGGAATGGGTGTGCCGTTTAGCGCATTGTCTTTGGTCCAGGCGATCAGGCGTTTCTGGATGCGCCAGATCACTCCCCAGACATTCAACATCATGACCCAGCCGATGCCTCCGCCGATGCCGATCGAGAGCAGCCGATTGCTTTGCCATCCCTGGTCGTTCAGGCTCAGGAACAACCAGGCGGCGGCGACGACCACCACCGTGTAAATCAAGCCGATCACCGGGCCCTTGTCCAGCGCGCCTTTACCGGGGATCAGGACTGCGTACAGGATTCCCCATACGACGGTCCAGATTCCGAAGAAACTCCCCATCGCCAGGCCAGAAGTGGCGCCGGCGTTGTGAGCGTCCGTTGCGACGATGTTGCCCCAGTAGATTATCCCGGCCAGGACCGTGACCACCGCGGCCATGCGGAACCACCAGAGTGCGCGCGGCATGAGGGCAGGTACGACCTTGCCCTTGGTGGCGGCGTCCAGTTCTTTCTGGAAGGGGACGTTAACCAGGTTGAAAAAATAGAGCAGGCCGATCCAGGTGATGCCGGCGAGGAAGTGGATCCAGCGCGTGAACATCAGGAAGTTGGTGCTGAAATCTCCCGGCACGTGGATATTGGGGCTGAGAAGCATTGCCACAGGGTGGAGCATGGGGGTTCCTCCGGACTGCAGGGCGGATTGTACACCCTGGCTTGACGGTGGTGGCTTCGGTTGTTTGTTCAGCAGCTGTCGTAGGCTAAGGGCTGGCGGAAATCAGAAAATCTTGGACCGCAGAGCTCGCGGAGAAAGACCGCAGCAGAGGACGGCTGCTGGCGGCCCTGGCGGCTCTCATCATGGCCTCGGGCGCGGTAGCTCCGGGTGGAGTAACTGGTTATCTAAGTTACCGCCTTTCCTTTCGGCACCGATGGACAGACACAGAAGTAAACATCTGTTCAAAACTTAAGGGCAGGGCGGGATTGAAAAGTCGGGCTCGAGGCCGTATTGTACGGAGTGCTAACCAAGGCGGCTCGGCTTCCGGTGAAATTTGCGAAAAGCCAGGCTGGCTGCGGGTTGTCCCCCCTGGGCCTTGCGATCGGTCGCGCCACGGATCACGAGGAACAGCTGAATTTTCGAGAGTCCAAACTTGCAAGGAGATCGGCAGATGGAAAACAAGCCGGCGCAAAACATCCAGGATTCCTTCCTCAACACGGCCCGCAAGGAAAAGCTCAACATTACGATCTATCTGCTGAGTGGGGTCAAACTTACGGGCCGAATCCGGTCTTTCGACAAGTATTCGGTAGTGCTCGAGACCAACAACCAGGAACAGTTGATCTTCAAGCACGCCATCTCAACGGTGGTGATGGGGCGGGTGCCGCATGCGACCTTCGCGTCTCACGGCGAAGGCAAGCCGACGGCAGTAGCAGCACCCGTTGCAGTAGCCCCGGCCACGGCTTCCGGCACCGAAGGGTAAGGCGCGTCTCAGTTGCGCAGCGCAGACTCCACAAGGTCGCGTAAGGCCGACGCAGTGCGCCGCGCGCTCAAGGGCGACCCGGTGGCGGTGGACCGTGATCTGCGCGATTCCGGCGAACGCGCGTTCCTGGTTGGGCTGGATTACCGACGTGCGCGTAAGACGGGCAAACGTTCGCTGACGGCGGGAGCACAGTCGGCGCGCGATGCCGCGACCAGCGTCGCTGCGGGCGCGAAGCCTCCCAGTATGCCGGAGTTCAGCGCGGACGAGTCGCTCGACGAACTGCGCACGCTCGCGACCAGCGCGGGCGCGACCGTGGTCGGCGAGATTCTGCAGCGGCGCGATCGGCCCGACCCGGCGACCCTGATTGGCGGCGGGAAGCTGGAAGAGATCGCGGGCGCGGCGGCTTCGGCGGACGCGGATCTTATCCTGTTCGACCACGATCTTTCTCCCTCCCAGCAACGGAATATCGAACGCATCCTGCACAAGCGCGTGATCGACCGCACGCAGCTGATCCTCGACATTTTTGCGCGGCACGCGAAGACCCGCGAAGGCCAGTTGCAGGTGGAACTGGCGCAGCTCGAATACATGCTGCCGCGGCTGGCCGGCAGGGGCGTTGAGATGTCGCAATTGGGTGGCGGCATAGGGACCAGAGGTCCGGGTGAAACGCAGCTGGAAACGGACCGGCGGAAAATCTACCGGCGCGTCCGGCATGTCAAAGAGCAGATCGAGAACGTGCGGCGGATTCGCGCGCAGCAGCGGCAGCGGCGGGAATCGGTGCCGGTGGCGATGGTGGCTTTGGTGGGCTACACCAACGCAGGCAAGTCAACGTTGTTTAATGCGTTAACCAAGGCCGAGGTGCTGGCGTCGTCGAAAATGTTTGCCACTTTGGATCCGACGATTCGCGGGGTGGAATTGCCATCGCGGCGGAGGGTGCTGTTGTCCGATACGGTGGGATTTATCCGGAACCTGCCGCACACCCTGGTTTCGGCGTTCCGCGCGACTTTGGAGGAAGTGCAGCGGGCGGCGCTCATCCTGCACGTGTCGGATGCGGGGAGCCCGCTGACCGCAGAGCAGGATGCGCAGGTAGAACTGGTGCTCCAAGAACTCGAAGCCGAGAAAAAGCCGCGTCTGCATGTGATGAACAAGATCGACCTGCTGGAGCCCAAGCAGCGGGAGGCGCTGCGGGATGACGCGATGACGGTGCATGTCTCGGCGGTGCGAGGAGTCGGGATTGCGACGGTGCTGGAGCGCATTGACCAGCTGCTCGAGGAAGATCCGCTCAGCCGTGTGCGCCTGAGTATTCCGCAGGAGGAAGGCAAAGTGCTGGCGATGCTGGCGGCAAGGTCGCGGATTTATTCGCGGAAATACCGGGATGGGGTGGTGGAGATGGAGGCGGAAGCGCCGGAGTCGGTGGTGCGGAGGGTGCGCGAGTGGGTGGTGAAGTAGCTCTTAGCTGCCAGCCTTTCGCTCTTAGATCGTGCCTCGACGGGGGGCTGGCCGCGCATCTTTCGCGAGGCAATTTTCGGTTGCAGGATTTAGTTGCAGGATTTACCGGTAGAAATTAAATGGGCCGATAGCCAAAAAGCGGTGACTTTTCTTGGCTGCCGGCCCATTCGATCCTGAATTGGATCGGAGGTGATGTATTTATGGTACCCCCCTTTGGGAGGATGTCAAGAAATAGTTCCGAAAAGCCTCAAGAGAATACTCGAGAGGCGGAAAAATTTTCCCCCATGAGCCGGGAACCAGACTCGAAAAGTCTTCCTATGCGTTGACACAAACTCCCTAGGATGTTAGTGTTAGGGGTTTTGTAGCCCTCTTTCTTCCGGTCATATCAGCTAAAGCCATGGATGAGACGCTTCGACAGCTAGGCGGATTACTGCTCGGGTCGATACCCACCATCATCATGCTGCTGGTGCTGTACGCGATCTATACGGTCGTCGTTCACCAGCCGCTGGCGAAGGTCCTGGCCGAGCGGCGGGCCAAGACTGAAGGCGCAATCGAAAGGGCGCGCGCCGACCTGGCCGCAGCGGAAGCGCGCACCGCCGAGTATGAGCAGCGCTTGCGTGAGGAGCGCGTGAGAGTCTTCAAGAGCCAGGAAGCGCGGCATCAGCAGGCGCTACAAGCCCGGGCGGCGGCGGTGGCTGCGGCTCGGGCCAAGGCGCGGGAGCAGGTCAGCCAGGCGCGTGCTGCGCTGGAGCGGGACAAGATCGCGGCGCAGGAGAGCCTGCAGGCGGAATCGGCGCGGCTGGCGGGGGAAATTGTCCGCAGTGTTCTGCGACCAGTGGCAGCCGCGAGTCCGGTGGGCGAGGCGCGATGACCCAGAAAAGCAAACACTTCTCTGGTCTGCATGAACGCCGGGGCATCGCCTGCGCATTTTCTCTTCTTCTGCTTGCGACGGGGATGGTGTTTCCACAGCAACCGGCGGCGGCTCCTGACAATCGGTCTTCCTCTGGCGCGCAGATGCAGCCTAAGGGCGACGCGCATCGAGCGGATCATCCTGGGATCGGCGAGGAACTGGCTAAGGAAACCCGGGAAGCCGCCGGGGAAAATGACGATACGGCCCAGTTCAAGAGTTCCGCTTCGGTGCGGGCCCTGGCGCGGATTACCGGTCTCGACCTGAAACACGCCTATTGGCTGGCCGTGCTGCTGAATTTTGTGGTGGTCGCGGCTGTGCTGGGTTGGGCGGGGCGCAAGTATTTGCCGGGCATGTTTCGAGATCGTACGGCTGCCATCCAGAGGGCGATGGAGGAGGCCCGGCGGGCGAGTGAAGAGGCGAACCGCCGCTTGGGGGAGATCGAGTCCCGACTCTCCAGGCTGGGGGATGAGATTGCTGCAATGAGAGCCGTGGGCGAGAAAGATGTTGCCCAGGAAGAAGCTCGGATCAGGGCGGCTGCCGAAGAGGATGGGCGCAAGATTGTCGAGTCGGCCGAGCAGGAGATTGCAGCGGCTGCCAAGGCGGCGCGGCGCGATCTGACAGCCTACGCGGCCGACCTCGCCATCGGGCTTGCGAAAAAGCAGATTCACGTGGATGCCGGGACGGATGCATCCTTGGTGCGCAGCTTTGCCGACAAACTGACGGGCGCGGAGGGCAAGAATTAGCCTATGGCTTCCGTGACCAGTGTTTACGCTCGCGCTTTCGCCGATGTCGTGCTCGAGAAGCGGCTGGATGGCGGAAAGACGCTGGAGGAGTTGCATGCGCTGAGTGCGCTGTTGAAGGCAAATCCGGACCTGCGGCGGGTGTGGGAGAATCCGGCGATTGCCGCGGAGCAGAAGCGTGGCGTTCTGGACGCGATCGTCGCGCGGGAAGACATTTCGCGGCCGGTGCGGAATTTCGTGGCGGTCGTGATCGATCACCGTCGCATGCACTTCTTCGATGCCATCGTCGCGCAGCTTCAGCATGAACTGGACGCGCGCATGGGCTTTGCCGAGGCGCAGGTCACGAGCTACCGAGACCTGAGCGAAGCGGAGAAGCGGGTGCTCGAGTCGCAGGTCGAGAAGTTGACGGGCAAGAAAGTTCGGGCGCGGTACTTGCGCGATGCCGCGATTTTGGGCGGCGCAATTGTGCGGGTGGGAAGCACGATCTACGATGGATCGGTGCTCGGGCAACTCAACAGAATCCGCGAACAGATTGCGGGGGAGAGCTTTTAGCTCTTGGCCGTTGACCGTTGGCCGTTCGCCCGTGACTCTGCGGGGGAGATGGGCTGGGCTCAGAGGGAGTTCGCGAAATGCTTGTAACCGCAAAAATCGCAGGGCAGGGGCGCAAAGGTCGCAAAGCCAAGAATCTCAGAGTTGTCGGCAATGAAACCCAGAAGCTAGTGACCAAGAGCTAGCAGCGATGAGCTGATCCTATGGCGCAAATCAAGGCAGACGAGATATCACAGCTGATCCGCGAGCAGATTGAAAACTACGAAACCAAGATCGCCGTGGACGAGGTGGGGACGGTCATCACGCTGGGCGACGGCATCGCGCGCGTGTACGGGCTGGACAAGGTCATGGCGGGCGAGATGCTGCAGTTTCCGCACGGCGTGGCTGGGCTGGCCATGAACCTGGAAGAAGAGCAGGTAGGCGTGGTGCTGCTCGGCGAGTACACCGAGATCAAGGAGGGCGACGAGGTCAAGCGCACCGGGCGCATCATGAGCGTGCCGGTGGGCGAGGCCCTGGTGGGCCGCGTCGTGAACTCGCTCGGACAGCCTATCGATGACAAGGGCCCGATCGCGACCAAGGAATTCATTGCGCTGGAGCGCATTGCTCCGGGCGTCATCGACCGGCAACCGGTGCGCGAGCCCATGGCGACGGGGATCAAGGCGATCGACTCGATGATCCCGATCGGCCGCGGGCAGCGCGAGCTGATCATCGGGGACCGGCAGACCGGCAAGACCACAATTGCGCTCGACACCATCATCAACAGCAAGGGCAACGACCTGATTTGTATCTATAACGCGATCGGGCAGAAACGGTCGTCCATTGCGCAGGTGGTGAAGATTCTCGAGGACGCGGGCGCGATGGAGTACACCATTGTGGTGGCGGCCTCGGCGTCGGAACCGGCCCCCATGCAGTACATTGCGCCCTATGCGGCTTGCGCCATGGGCGAACACTTCCGCGACCACAAGCGGCATGCGCTGGTGATTTACGACGACCTTTCCAAGCACGCGGCTTCGTATCGCGAGATTTCACTGCTGTTGCGGCGTCCGCCGGGCCGCGAAGCGTATCCCGGGGACGTGTTCTATCTCCATTCGCGGCTGCTGGAACGCGCCGCCAAGATGAGCGACAAGCAGGGCGGGGGATCGCTGACCGCGCTGCCCGTCATCGAAACGCAGGCGGGTGACGTTTCGGCCTACATTCCGACCAACGTGATTTCCATCACCGATGGGCAGATCTTCCTTGAAACCGATTTGTTCAACTCGGGCGTGCGGCCGGCGGTGAACGTGGGTATCTCGGTGAGCCGGGTGGGGGGCAGCGCGCAGATCAAAGCGATGCGGCAAGTGGCCGGATCGCTGAAGCTGGAACTGGCGCAGTACCGCGAACTGGCGGCCTTCGCGCAGTTCGGCAGCGATCTCGATAAAGCCACGCAGAATCAGCTCAACCGCGGCCAGCGGCTGGTGGAAATCCTGAAGCAGAACCAGTTCTCGCCCTTGCCGTTCTCGAAGCAGATTCTGATCGTTTTCGCCGGTACGGCTGGGTTTCTGGACGACCTGCCGGTCGAGCAGGTGCGTGCGTTCGAACTCGAGCTCCACAAGTATGTCGACACGGCGAACCCCGCGCTGCTGCGCACCATCATGGAGAAGAAGGTCCTGGACGACGGGCTGAAAGCTGAGATGACGAAGGTGATCAAGGAGTGCAAGGAGCAGTTTGTGGCGACGCGGAAGTAGCGGTCGGGAGTTGCGAGTACCGAGTACCGAGCGCAGCGAAGACCCGGACCAGCCCACGACCGGCAACCAACGACTGAGTCATGGCAAACATTCTCGACATCAAGCGACGCATTCGCAGCGTGATTAATACCCGGCAGATCACCAAGGCCATGAAGATGGTCTCGGCTGCGAAGCTGCGGCGGGCGCAGGATCGTGCGCTGGCGGCGCGTCCCTATGCGCAGATGTTGACGAATGTGCTGAAGTCGCTGGTGTCGCGTGCGGAGATTTACGATCCCGAGACGGGCGAGCCGCGCCATCCGCTGCTGGCGCAGCGCGAGGAGAACAACCTCCTGCTGATGGTGGTGACCGGAGACAAGGGACTGGCCGGGGCATTCAATACGAACATCCTGAAGTCGGCCATGCAGTTCATTGGGCAGAAAGCGGGCAAGAACATCGAGATCGAAACGGTGGGGCGCAAGGGGCGCGATTTCCTCCGGCGCCGGTTCGCGATGGCCGAGCCGCGCGGTGCGGACTCGGCGGAGCCGGTCCGGATCACCGTGATCGGCGAGAAGGTGGGTGTGCTCAACAAGGTGGATCACGCTCTCGCCGCGGAAATCGCGGAGCAGGTGATCGAGCGCTACGGGAAGGGCGAAATCGATTCCGTTTATCTGCTCTTCAATGAATTCAAATCGGTGATCCAGCAGCGACTGGTAGTGGAACGGGTTTTGCCGATCGTCGAGATCGGGGTCGCGGACGTCCAGCAGGCGCGTGAACCCAGCCTCCAGGAAAAGGAAGAAGCTAAAAAGGCTGCCATCTCCGCCGGTGTGGGTATGCGTTCCTCGGAGGCGCGTGAGATCGATCGCGCTGCTGCCAAATTCGCAACCGCGCCGGCGGATTACATCTATGAGCAGTCGCCCGGCGAGCTTTTCAACGATTTGCTGCCCAAGTACGTCGGTATCCAGATCTTCCACGCACTGCTGGAGTCGGTGGCGGCAGAGCACGCGGCGCGCATGACTGCGATGGAGTCCGCCACGAACAACGCGACCGACATGATCGATTCGCTGACCCTCGCCATGAACCGAGCGCGCCAGGCGAAGATCACGAAGGAGATCATTGAGATCGTCAGTGGAGCGGCAGCGCAGTAGGACAGCGATTCGCGACTCGCGAGACTGCGTGGGTGACGCGGGGAAGGGCGTGATGGATTTTCGAGTAGCGATCGCGAGTCAGCAAAACAAAACGAGCTAAGAGCTTGGAGCCAATCGCTTAAGAGCTGAATTCATATGCCAGAAAACATTGGACGCGTCATTCAGATCGCAGGACCCGCAGTGGACGTGCAATTTCCCGAGGCAGGGCTGCCGCCGATTTATCAGGCGGTGAAGGTCGTCAGCGATGGTTTCACCGTGCCCGCCCCCATCAACGTCATTCTCGAAGTGCAACAGCACCTGGGCGAAGGCCGGGCGCGCTGCATTGCCATGCAGGCCACCGACGGCATGGTGCGCGGGATGAAGGCGATTGACCAGGGTGGGCCGATTTCGGTTCCGGTCGGACACGGGACGCTGGGACGCATCATGAACGTGATCGGCGAACCGGTGGACCAGTTGGGCCCGATCGAGTACAAAGAGCGCCTGCCGATTCACCGGCTGGCTCCGGCGTTCGACGAGCAGGCGACCAGCGCCGAGATGTTTGAGACCGGCGTCAAGGTCGTCGATCTGATCCAGCCCTTCCTAAAGGGCGGCAAGATCGGATTGTTCGGCGGCGCGGGTGTGGGCAAGACGGTTTTCATCCAGGAACTCATCAACAACGTTGCCAAACGGCACGGCGGGTTTTCCGTGTTCGCAGGCGTGGGTGAACGTACGCGTGAAGGGAACGACCTGTGGCTCGAAATGAGCGAGTCGGGGGTAATCACTCCGGGGGATCCTTCGAAGTCGAAAGCGGCGCTCATTTACGGCCAAATGACCGAGCCGCCCGGGGCGCGTTTGCGGGTCGCTCTGACGGGGCTGACGGTGGCCGAATATTTCCGCGATGTGGAAGGCGCGGACACGCTGCTCTTCATTGACAATATTTTCCGTTTCACGCAGGCGGGATCGGAAGTGTCGGCGCTGCTGGGCCGCATGCCGAGCGCGGTCGGCTACCAGCCGAATCTGGCCACAGAAATGGGCGAGTTGCAGGAACGCATCACGTCCACGAAAAAAGGATCCGTCACCTCCGTGCAGGCGATTTACGTGCCGGCTGACGACTTGACAGATCCGGCACCGGCGACGACGTTCGCTCACCTGGACGCGACCACCGTGCTTTCTCGGGCGTTGACGGAGATTGGAATTTACCCGGCGGTCGACCCGCTGGCTTCGACTTCGCGGATTCTTGACCCTCGCATCGTGGGCCAGGAGCATTACGATGTGGCCCAACAAGTAAAGAGGACGCTGCAGACTTACAAAGATCTGCAGGATATCATTGCGATTTTGGGCATCGACGAATTGAGCGAAGACCAGAAGGTTACGGTGGCACGCGCCCGCAAGGTGCAGCGGTTCCTGTCACAGCCGTTCCACGTGGCCGAGCAGTTTACGGGGTCGCCGGGGCGGTACGTGAAGGTGGCGGACACCGTGAAAGGCTTCAAGGATATCGTCGCCGGCAAGTACGACGACATTCCGGAGCAGGCCTTCTACATGAAGGGCACGATCGATGAAGTGCTGGAAGCCGCCGAGAAGATGAAGGCGGTGGCGTAGGAACCCGGTGGGTGGTTGGCAAAGGCACCGGCGACCTCCGGATTCGCTCACGACCAACGGGCTCACGACCAACGACGAGCATGGCAGACACTTTCGAACTCGAAATCGTCACCCCGGAGAAGTTGGTGGTGAAGGACGCGGCGGAGGAGATGCAGATTCCCGGCAAAAACGGGTATCTGGGGATCCTGCCGGGGCACGCACCCCTCATCACGGAGCTTTCCGTAGGGCAGATCAGCTACCGCAACGGCAACGAGACGCACCACCTGGGTGTGGCCTGGGGATTCGCGGAAGTGCTGCCTGATAAGGTCACGATTCTGGCCGAGACGGCGGAGCGCGGGGAAGACGTCGACTGCGAACGGGCGCGGAAAGCGAAGGAGCGCGCCCAGGAGCGGTTGAGCAGCGCTGACCCCGATGTGGATGTGCCGCGGGCGCAGAATGCTCTGGCCCGGGCTGCGACCCGGCTGGAAGTCGCCGCCAAAGAAGGGCAGATCTCGGCGAGTCATTGAAGGAAGCCGACTCCTCTCTGTTCGAAGCCGGTTCGGAATGACGGGCGGTTGGGGACACGAGGAGAAATCGAGAGCTTCGAAGCCAGGCCGCGGGAACACTCCGGCGACGCTCGCGTTTTAGAGGCGTTGGCGAATTGTTCCCCTGCAGTCGGCATTCGCCCCGCGGCAGGGACGGGGCGAGGACGCCCGAACCTCGAGCAACGCGTGGCCGTTTTGCGAACGACCAATCACCATCGACCAAGGACTGCCCTTAGTATCTTCGCTCAAACGTGGCCCGGTATCCCGCGCGATAGCCGTCGGTGTATTCCCCCTTGTAGGCGTTCTTGTTGCCGTACTCGCGGCGATATTCGTGATCGCGGCCGTCGAAACGAGCACGGGGGTTGGGATTGAACGGCTTGTTCTTGTAGAGGTCCTCGCGGGCCATGGTGACGCCGTCCTGGTATCCGGTGTCGTAGGCGACGCGGGTGTAGGAACCGGAGCCATAGGAGTTGCCGCCGCGATAGGAGGCGTCGCGATCCCGGTTGCCATCGCCGCGCCATCCTGGGCTCTCACTCGCGAAGCCGGAGCGGAATCCGTCACGATAGCCTTGCTGGTAGCCGCTCTGGAAAACACTCGCGGGTCCCATCCATGACTTGTAGTCGCGCGTGGCCTGCCGCCAGTCGGGCGTGCGGTAGTCGAAGGGGTCATTCTCGCGGCCTTCATGGCGTCCCTGGCGCTGGCCATCCTGAAATCCGCTCTGATATCCGTACTGGCGAGTCTGCGCCCGGTCGCCGCGATCGTGGTCGTCACGGTTGTAGTCCTGGGCCAGCGTGAAGGCGTTGAGTGCCACCACAATCGATACCGCCAGTGCTGCCACCCTCAGTTGTTGCTGCATACTCACCTCCGTCACCGATACGGTTTTCGGCGATCTGCTCATGTAGGATGCGGTCGGGCTGGAGGGTGATGCCCCCTGGAATGCTGTAAAAGGACTGCATTCGAATTATGAAACTTGTCTGAAAGCCAGCGTTTATCGGGGTGCGCAACTTTTCGCCGGAAGCCGGGTCTAATGCGCGAACACCCGCGTGAGGGTCGACTGGCGGCAAGGGGTCAAGGTCGCTCGACTCCGTTTGTCCACACCTGCGTGCGCCGAGCAAACTCTGCTCGAGATGACAATTCGGCATGGCATCACCGCGGGAGCGCGCAGGGGCGGTTCCCGGGAGTGTCCGGTGCGTTCTGTTAGACTTTTTTGTTCTGTCACAGGGGACAGGAGCGGCCGTCATGCAGATCAAGCGAGTGGGCGTGGTTGGCGCAGGCACCATGGGCAATGGCATTGCCCACGTCTTCGCGCGCGCCGGCTACGCGGTGACGTTGTGTGATGTCGAACGGCGTTTCCTTGATCGAGCTCTCGACACGATCGCGAAGAACCTGGGACGCGAGACCGCGAAGGGAAAGATTACCGCCGAGCAGGAGGCGGTCGCGCTCCAAAGGATCACGCCCGTGTTGGAGCCGGGCAAGTTAGCGGAGTGCGATTTCATCATCGAGGCAGCCACCGAGACGTTCGAAGTCAAGACGGAGATCCTCCGCGACCTCGACCGCCTTGCACGGCCGGAGGTCATCCTAGCTTCCAATACCTCGTCGATTTCGATCACCAAGCTAGCGGCACAAACCAAGCGCCCGGAACTTGTCATCGGCATGCATTTTTTCAATCCGGTGCCGGTGATGAAGCTGGTGGAGGTGATCCGCGGGTTGGCGACGTCACAGCCGACGTTCGAGACCGTTCGGGAGCTCGCGACGGCGCTTGCGAAGACGCCGGTCGAAGTCAACGATGCGCCCGGGTTTGTGTCGAACCGCGTCCTGATGCCGCTGCTCAACGAGGCCATGTATGCGGTGATGGAGGGCGTGGCTACGGCGGAAGCGGTCGATGAAGTCTTCAAGCTGGGCATGGCGCATCCCATGGGGCCGCTGACGCTGGCGGATTTCATCGGGCTGGATGTCTGTCTCGACATCATGCGAGTGTTGTACGCGGGGCTGGGCGATCCGAAGTACCGGCCGTGTCCGCTGCTGACCAGGATGGTGGATGCGGGTTGGCTGGGACGGAAGAGCGGGCGAGGTTTTTACCAGTACTGACCCACTGAGCTCGAAGAAAGATTTCTTCCTGCGGGACCGGAGGCTTGAGTATTCCAAGATGACCACGGTATGGGGACAGGTATTACCGGACGACGGGCCGGGGGGTGAGCGCGACATCGGCTTCTACGTATTTGCGGGGGCAGCGGGTATCTTTGCCGGGTGGGCGGACGTCAAGGTTGGCGACCTCCTGTTCACCGCTCTGCTCGTGCTCGCACCCTGCATGCTGCTGGGTGTGATGCGGCCGGCGAAACCCTGGCGGTGGGTCGCGATCGTGGGTGTCTCCGTGCCGGTTGTGGAACTGGCGGCCTATCTGGTGGTGACGCAAAAACCGTATCGTTGGCAGGTCTACGAGTCGTTTCTGGCGTTCTTCCCTGGCATCGCGGGAGCTTATGGCGGGGCGCTGATGCGGCGCGCAATTGGGAACATTTCTTCAGGGAACTAGGGTCCGCACGGCGTCATGGGCCAGGCGTCTCAGCCGAGCGGCAGGTCGGCATTCGCGGCAGGTCAGCATGGGGGTGCGGTTGAGCACCTAAGTCTCGGCTAACCAGAAAGTTACTCCCGGCTCCACAGGCATAACGGGTATGCTCGGAACATATGGGAGTGTCGGTGTCGGTGCTGGCGAGCGGCAGCCACGGCAACACCGCCGTTGTCGAGACTTCGAAGACGAAGATCCTGGTGGATGCAGGGATTTCCTGCCGGGAGACCTTCAAGCGCATGAAGGTCCTGGGAGAAGACCCCCGATCCCTTTCTGCCGTCCTCATTACGCACGAACACTCCGATCACGTCTACGGTCTGCTGACGCTCGCCAAGAAGTTGAAGGTTCCGGTTTTCATGACGGGGGCCACGCACCAGAGCTGGACGAAGGCCATGCGTGACGAAGACGGCATGCGTCCCGAACTTGAGAGGCTGGAGATTTTTGCTTCCGGCAAGAGTTTTCAAGTGGGAGATATCGCGGTGACGCCGTTTACGATTCCGCACGATGCCGCTGATCCCGTCGGTTTCACGTTTCGGGCAGAGGGCGTGAAGATCGGGTTTGCCACCGACCTGGGCTATCTGCCGGCCAGCGTGCGCGATCACCTGCGGCGTTGCGAAGTGTTGGTGATGGAATCGAATCACGATGTGGAAATGCTGCGAGTGGGGCCTTATCCCTGGTCGGTCAAGCAGCGGGTCATGAGCCGGGTGGGGCACCTATCGAATGATGCCCTCGCGGAATTCTTTACCAGCGACTATGATGGGGAAGCAGCTTACGTGATTCTGGCGCACCTCTCCGAGCACAACAATCATCCTGAGATTGCCCGGGGAGCGGCGGAGAAAGCCCTGGGGCCCCGCCAGACATTGCTCCGCAACCGCGTAATGCTGGCTTCACAGACCGAACCATTGGAGCCCATCCGCCTGTAGTCACTTTGTATGAGCCAGTGCGTCGACCCCCTCGTAGGCAAGATCCTGGCCGGCTGGCGCTATGATATTTCCGGCCTGGCGCCGGAGATGCGCGGGGACTACGAGCACCACTTCGCAAGCTGTGAGCATTGCCGCAGCCGGCAGAAACTACACCGGATCATCGATGTCTCGCTGATTGTGCTGGCATCGTTATCGGCGGCCATCTTCCTGCTGGCTTTTGGGGTGATCCGGCATTTTGGACCGCGAAACGCTTTATGGCTGGAACTGGCCGCACTGGCCGGGTTTGCCCTGTCGGCGTTTTTGTGGCTGGTAGTGGCCGTGGCTACGCCCGCTCCCATGGCAGTGGTGGATGTTGCCCGGCTGGGGGCGCGCCGCGTGCATGATCGGCTGCCGGCCGAGATTCGCGAGCGGCTGCCGGAAGAACTGCGGTTGAAGATCACCGGATCATGATGTCTTCGGTCCCCCTCGCCCTGGCCAAAAGATTGGGTCGAGCCGCGACCTTTTGGGGTACCCCCGCATCTCATTTTCGAGTGATGAGATACCGCTCCAGATCTCTGACGTTAGCGCTGCTGGTGGGGGTGTGTCTGAGCGCCCTGACAGCGCAAGCATTGCCTCGAGCGTCCAGGCTGCGCGAACGGCCTGCCGGCTGCCATGAGCACCGCCACGACGGTCCTGTTCCGCGGCCGGCGAGTCACGTGTGTTGTCTGGCTGGGCGCGACTCGGCAATCCTGCAGCCGTCGTTCTGGTTGCGACCCTCCGTTCAGGCCCTACCCGCCATCCTGCTCGCCCAGCCTGCGGCTGGCGTCACACTGATCCGCAGCATTGAGAATCTGCAAGCCTCCTCTGGCAGCCCGCTCGGCATAGATCCTGTTCGAATCTGATTCCGCGTCTTGTGCCGAACCGCGCGTCCCGAGTTAGCGGGACGCGTTCGAAGCTCTGCGCTTTTCGGCGGAAGCGGAGGTGTGATGTTACGAGTACGAGCAGTGCTCCGGTGTTTTCTGGCAGTCAGCCTGCTGGCAGGCTGGTCGCTGGCGCAGGAGTCCGACCGGGGCATGGCGGGGCACGACCATTCTGGCCATGCGATCGAGGAGATGCCAGGCATGGACACGTCGGCAGCGACTTCAGATTCGCTGCCATCCCCGCACGCCGGTTCGGGAACCGCATGGGAGCCGGCGTCGGCGCCCGCGCGCACGTGGATGACTGCCCGAGACGGGTGGGATCTGATGGCGCACGGCGTCATCTTTCTCTCCTACAACCAGCAAGGCGGCCCACGCGGCGCGGGCAAGGCTGAGTCCATGAACTGGCTGATGCTGATGGAGCAGCGCAAGCTGGGGAAAGGCAGGTTGCTGTTGCGGCAGATGTTTTCCGCCGAATCGCTGACTTCGCCGCATCCTGGATTCCCCCAGATTTTCCAGACGGGCGAAACCTACCATGGAGAGCCGCTGGTCGATCACCAGCATCCCCACAACCTGTTCGCGGAGCTGTCGGTCTACTACTCATTGCCGGTTGCGACGAAGGTCTGGTGGCGGCTTTACGGCGGACCATCCGCCGAGCCCGCGTTGGGGCCGGTGGCGTTCATGCACCGGACGTCCGCCTCGGAATTGCCGGCAGCACCCTTGAGCCATCATCTGCAGGATTCCACGCACACGAGTTTTGGGGTTGTGACCACGGGAGTGGTGATCGATCGCGTCAAGCTTGAAGGGTCGCTGTTCAACGGGCGCGAACCGAATGAGGAGCGATGGAGCATTCAGTTAGCCGAGTTCGATTCGTGGTCCGCGCGGGCCAGCCTGGCTCCGACACGCAACTGGACGGCCGAGTACAGCTATGGACGGCTGATGCATCCGGAGGCGCTCGAACCGGGCAATGAGAAGCGGCAGACCGCGTCCATCGAATACAACCGACCGTTTGGGGATGGGAACTGGGCGACGTCGGTGGTCTGGGGCCGCAAGCACAAGGAAGAAGCCGCGACGAATCTGAACAGTTATCTGCTGGAGTCGACGGTGAATTTCAGGCGCAGTAACTTTGCGTACGCGCGCCTCGAACTGGTAGACAAGGACGAATTGTTTCCGGCAGCGGCGGTCCATCCCGCCTATCGCATCGGCGCGTACACTTTCGGCGGGGTGCGCGATTTTCTCGAGTGTTGTATGGGGCAGCTCGGTTTGGGAGCGGACGTGACCTTCTATTCCAAGCCGGCCGCGCTCGATTCTGCCTATGGAACGAGCCCAGTGTCGTTCCGCGTGTTCCTGCGCGCCCGTCCCGGCCGGAGCGAACACGTCCACTGAGGGTGACCGCGGCTGCCTCTAAAAGGGGTCACCCGGCGCCGGAATAGCGCCTTTAGTACACATGGCCCCTTGCTGACATCGATACTGACCGAAAATTTTAACACCAGCATGGCAAATTGAGGCAAAATACTCCAGTAAATGGAATCCGCGATCAAAGTTGTGCGCGCCATTCAGATCGCAATGTTGCTGAGCGTCGTTCTCTATGTGATTGTCGGAGAAGGTATTGGCTCCGTTCCACGCCTCAACAATCCGGTTTTGTTCTACGTACTGTCCCTGGCCACCATCACCATTGTTGGGGTCATTCTAGTGGTGCGCCGCACCCTGGTCCTGCAATCGGCGGCCGCCCTGGCCACCCGGCCGAACGACGCCGCTACTCTGGGCCGCTGGCGAGCGGGGCACATCATGACCTACGCCCTTTCGGAGGCGATCGCGATCTTTGGGCTGGTTCTGCGCATCATCGGGTTTTCCCTTTCCCAGGTGGCATCCTTCTACATCGCCGGTTTTATCCTGCTGTTGTTCTTCGGACCGCGGCGACCGGTCGCAAACCAAGCCGGGTAGCCAAGGCCCAGCGTTTTCCGTAGGATTCTCTCAGGAGAACATCCATGTCCATCAATGGCCCGGAAGAACTCGAGTCTCTGCGGGCGGCGGGAGCGGTGGTTCGCCGCGTGCTCGAGGCCATGAAGCACGAGGTACGGCCCGGGGTCACGACCGGGCAGCTTGATGCGATCGGCGCACAGGTCATCGAGGAGAACGGGGCGCGATCCGCGCCGGCGATGGTATATGGCTTTCCGGGATCGAATTGCATCAGCCTGAACGACGAGGCGGTACACGGCATTCCGGGTGACCGGGCTCTTCGGGAAGGAGACTTGCTCAAACTGGACGTCACGGTGGAAAAAGACGGCTTCATGGCGGACGCGGCGGAGACCGTTGCCGTTGGAGCGGTTTCCCGGGAGGCGGAGAGATTGATCACCTGCGCCCAGCGTGCTTTCGGAAAGGCGATGCTGGTAGCCCGGGCCGGCTACCGGGTTTCTGAGATCGGGCGGGCAGTGGAGCGCGAAGTGCGGCGGGGAAGATTTTCGGTGATCCGGGAACTCGGTGGCCACGGCATTGGGCGCACCATTCACGAGGAGCCGCGGATTCCCAACTATGCCGATCCACAGGCCCGGCAGGTGCTGACAGAAGGCCTGGTAATCACCGTCGAGCCTATCATTGCGGCGGGTTCGGGCCGGACCGTGTTGGCTCAGGACGGCTGGACGGTGAAGACCGCCGATCGCAGGCCGTCGGCGCACTACGAGCACACGATTGTTATCACCCGGGGGACGCCCATGTTGTTGACCGCGGCCTGAGGCCCCTCGGGCTCTCTCAGGAAGCTTGGAATCGGTTAATCCTGACGGGCATCCGCTTCGGCATGGCACAAATGTGCTATCTCGTTTTGTTGCAATTGGTTGACGCCATGCCCATTTCAAGATAGAGTCCAAGCTTTGCGGCGCTCGCCGCTAGGGAGTGCAGTGCCTCACGGTTTTCACCGCCTGTGGATTCTCTCCGTCTCCGCTTTATTGGCGGCGCTCTGCCTGCCCGCCTGGGCGGTGAGCGTTGGGTTCTCTCCGCAAACGCGGGTCGGTCTGCGGCTCGGGGACCAGTGGGAGCCAGCCATTGCGGCCGACGGCTACGGCCACGTCTACATCCTGTATCCGCAGTACATCCAGGTTCCGGGATGCGCTGCCTGTCCGGTTCCGACCATGATCCTGGTGGAAAGCGCCGACAGCGGAGCGACCTGGAAATCCGAACGCCGGATCGCCGCCCGAGGCTCGGCGCAGTTTGACGCGCAGATCGTGGTTGATCCGGTCGACCGGCGCACGGTCTATGCGACATGGCTTGAGAACCAGAAGCGCGACATCGTGGTGGCGCGCTCGATCGACTTCGGACTTACGTGGACGGTGACGGTGGCGACCCGCACGGAGACAGAGGCTGATAAGCCGGTGCTCGCGGTGCGCGGGCTCGACGTGTATGTGGCCTACAACCGGGCCGCGAAGGTCTGGGTGTCCGCTTCGCACGATGGCGGGAATAGCTTCACGCCGGTCAACCTCAACCCCACGGACGGCATGGGGTGGGCGCAAGCTGGCGGCGCGACCATCGATCCGGCGGGCAGCGTATTCCTCTCGTGGGCGGGCTACACGCGCGACAGCGGCGGCCAGGGCCCCGTGGACCTGTACGTCAGCCGGTCGCCTGACGGAGGCAAGAACTGGACAACCAGCTTGTTGGATATCTCGGGCGCTCCGCCGGAGTGCGCCACGGAGGAGTGTGGATGGGCCTACCTGGGGGCCCAGATCACGACTACCTCCGACGCAGCCGGGACGATTTACGCCCTGTGGAATGCGGGGCCAATCAACCAAGGCGCGGAGAGAATCTACTTCTCGTCTTCGACGACTTCCGGGGCCACGTGGTCCCCAAGATCTGACGTATCCACCGCCGCCCACGGCGTCACGCACGCGTTTCCCACCATGGTTGCGGGAACGGCTGGTGATGTACGCATCGCCTGGATGGACACACGCCACAATCCGCTGTGGAACACCTACTACCGCAGTTCGACCAACGGTGGCGCCACCTGGTCGCCCGAGTCCCAACTCTCCAGTCACACACCCGGCTACCCCTACATCGAGCCCACAGGCTTCAAGTTCCCCTTCGGCGATTATTTCGAAATGGACATAGACAACCACGGTGACACCCAGGTGGTCTGGGGGGAGGGGTTAACCTATGAGTCGCCGGGTAGTATCTGGTATACCAGCGGCCGATAGTGCATTCTTCCCTGATCCGTCTTCGCTCGGATATTAAGGACGGACTGAACGGGGAACTATGCTCCTCATGTGCGTCAATCTGTGGGCAGTGCTCGGGGCGGGTGTCGCCACGATGGTGATTGGCTTCCTGTGGTATTCGCCACTTTTGTTCGCCAAGCCGTGGATGCTCGCCATGGGCTACGACCCGGAGGACAAAGCGAAGCTGGCCGAAATGCAGAAGAGTGCGGGGCCGATGTACGGCATCGCTTTCCTAGCCAGTCTCCTCACGGCTTTCGTCCTCGGGAAGATCATTTACAATTTATCCATCAACACTGCTCTTTACGGAATGAAAGTGGGATTTGCGGTGTGGCTGGGCTTTGTCGCGACCGTGCAGCTGACGGACAAGCTATTTGGAAAGCGTCCGTTGAAGCTTTTCCTGATCAATGCCGGGTATCAGCTGGTCTGCTACCTGGCAATGGGGGCCATCCTGGGGAAATGGGTGGGATGTTGAGGCGGAGCGTAACCAGAATCCTTTGGCTCGCGAGCATCGCTCAGTGAGCGGGACGCCCTCCGGACAGCCCGAGGACGGCGGGGCTACTACCGGCCATCACTCTACGATCAGACCACCCGTAAGCTCCGACAATTCCTGGATATGGTGCTCGACGCAGTAGGATTGCAGTTCTTCCACGATCTTCTCGGTTGCGCACGGATCCCAATAACTGGCCGTTCCGACCTGGATGGCGGTGGCGCCCGCCAGCATGAACTCGATGATGTCGGCAGCCGTCGAAATGCCGCCCATCCCGATCACAGGAATCTTCACCGAGTGCGCCGCGTCATAGACCATGCGGACCGCAATCGGCTTGATTGCGGGTCCGGAAAGCCCGGCGGTCACACTCGCGATGCGCGGCTTGCGGGTTTCCGGATCGATGGCCATCGCAACGAAGGTGTTGACGAGCGATACCGCGTCGGCGCCAGCTTCCTGGGCAATGTGCGCCATCTGCGCGATGCTGGTTACGTTGGGCGAGAGCTTCACGATCAAGGGACGCTGCGCCACGCGCTTCGCGGTGGTCACGACTTCATCGAGCGAGCGCGGATCACTGCCGAACTGAATGCCGCCCTGCTGGGTGTTGGGGCAGGACACGTTCAGTTCGTAGGCGGCGATGCCCTCGCCTTCGTTCAGGATCTCGATGGTTCGCTCGTAGTCTTCACGGGTGTAGCCAAAGACATTCGCGAAAACGACGATATTCCTGACCTCGTTCAGCCTCGGCAGCTTCTCGTTGAGAAAAGCCTGAGCCCCGATGTTTTGCAAGCCGATGGAGTTAAGCATGCCGGCGGTGGTCTCATACAGGCGCGGCGGCGGGTTCCCGGTCATCGGCTCCCGCGACAAGCCTTTCACGACAAAGCCGCCGAGCTTGTCGAGGTGGACGACATCCTCAAACTCGAGGCCGTAGCCGAAGGTTCCACTGGCCGCGATGACCGGATTCTTGAGGTGAATCCCGGCGAAGGTCACACTCAGGTCTGGCGCGCTCCTGGTGGTCGGGGTGGAAGCTGTCACCGCTGGCCTCTCTCGATCGCAACCAGCGCTGCGGGCTTGAATTCGCCGGACGGTTTCGACGGCTTGGGCTTTTTCTCGGGCGGAGGGCCAGAGTTTTCTGACCGATGCGGCGGTGCCAGTGCCTCGACCAGCACGCGACCGATCGCGTGGCTGGGCGCGTTGATCCCGAGCAGCGAGGCGAGCGTCACCGCCAGGTCGACCGGTTCCGCGTGTGTGCGGAACGCCCCCATCTGAAAAGGCAGGCCGTAAAAAGCGAGCGGGACGTGCGTGTCGTAGGTGTAGGGAGTGGCGTGATCCGTGCCCTTGGTCGCGCCGACGGTAAATGGAGCGGGCACTCCCATCACGTACCATCCGCCCGCTGTCGAATAGCTGTGCAGGTACTTGTGGCCAATTTCCGTGTTGGGCACCACGCCCTGACCCAGCTGCCAGCGGGTAAAGTAGCCGCGAAGCCCAATCTGCTTCATCGCTTCACCCAGGGCGCGCTCGGCTTCTTCTTCTTTGATCTTGAGAGTGGAGAAGGCGTCGTCATTCAACCAGGCGAGCGGGTAATCAAAGGATTTCACGAAGTCGGTTGCCCTGCCGGCTGCAAACTTTGTCGCCAGCGCCTTGTTGAGCTGGGCGCCGAGCTCATCGGCGTTCAGATTTGCGGCGGGCATACGCAATTGGCTGGCAACGCTGGGCAAGGGTGCGATTCCGTGATCCGCGGAGAGCGCGATCCATACATTCGCCAGCCCAATCTGGTGGCCGAGGAAACTGAAAAACTCGGCGAGTTGGCGATCCGTGGCCAGGGCCATGGCCTGCATCTCCGGTGAGTCCGGTCCTACCTGGTGGCCGAGAATGTCATTGGCAGAAAGGCTGAGGGTGAGCAGGTCGGTGGTGGGTCCCGTCCCCAGTTGCTCGTAGAGGACAAGTTCCTCGGCGAATTCAAATTCATAGTCGTTGGCAAAGGGCGTCGAGCCGACCACTTCGTAGAAACCGGCGTCAGATCCGTCTTTGCGCTTCTGGTGCCCGGTTGAGCGAAGCGTATTGCCGCCGCTGTCGCGCCACTGCCGGTCCCAATACTTGCTGGTGCGATTGCTGGAATTGAAATCGAGGGCCCACCTGGGAAGCTCGCTGCGATAGTAGGTGGAGGTCACCCAGGCCCCGGACTTCTGGTCGATCCAGTAAGCTCCGTCGCCGGCGTGTCCGGCTGGCAGAACCGCAGCACGATCCTTCAGGGCGACTCCGAACACGCGGGACTTGCCCGCAGTCGCGAGCTTGAGTTCGTCCCCCAGCGTGCTCGCCAGCAGGTTGTGGGGGGAGGCGCCTTTGACCTCGCCGGCAATTCCCACCAGGTGCGTGGCCTCGTCCTCCACTGAAGTGACCATGTGTTTCTTCTGCGGGTCCCACCACTCGTTAGCGGCAATGCCATGGCTGTTGCTGTAAGCCCCGGTGAGCAGTGTGGCATGTCCCGGAGCGGTTCGGGTGTTGGCGTAGTCGTAATTGCAATCGGTGAAGTAGGCGCCACGGTCGAGGAACAAGCGGAATCCGCCATCTCCGAACTGATCGCGGTAGCGTTCCAGGTAATCGCCGCGGAACTGGTCGATGACCACAATGACGACTAGCTTGGGATGGCCGTTGTAGGCGGACGCGAAAGCGGGCAGGGTCGGGGAAAGGCCCAGCAGGGCGCAGACCAGCAAGCCTGCGATGCCGGTTCGGATGGGGGCTTTCATTGCGTCGATAGTGTACAGGCTGTCCCCCGGCGGACCCAAGTGGGAAGCGGGCGGTCAACGCGAATTATAGGAAGAGGTATTTCGTCGTATAAAATTGCCGCACCACGAAGACTTGCTTTGGGGGATTGCCGAATGAAAACTGGAGTGTCGGTCGTCGGAATCGGTCTGGTTTTATTTGCAGTGATGAGAGCCGCGTCGGCTGCAGCACCATCTTCCAAACTGGAGCGCGGGAAGTATCTGGTGGATCAAGTCGCTTTGTGCGGAGATTGTCATACGCCGCACACGGAGAAGGGCGAGTCCATCAAGGAAAAATACCTGAAAGGCTCAGCGCTTTTCTTCAAGCCGACCATCCCCATACCGGGATGGGCGGACAAATCCCCCAACATCGCGGGTTTGCCGGGTTGGGAAGAGGAGGACGCAATCAAGTTCTTTATGACCGGACTGGCCTACAACGAACTGCCGGGAAGGCCCCCCATGCCCCAATACCGCTTCAATAGAGAAGATGCGACCGCCGTCGTGACCTACCTCCGTTCGTTGGCTCCGGAAGCGACGGCGGGCGGCGCTCGGAAGTAAAAGCTGCGCGAGAGGTGACGGTCTTGGCAGAGCGGCCATGTCCCGCAGCCGCGCCACTGACACGCCCAACCCGGTCTCACCCTGGACGCTAAGCCAAGCCGCGACCGACGTGCGCTCCTTCCTCATTTTTCGATAAACTGTAAGTTTCTATGCTTGATCTCCATTTCGTCCGTGACCACCTGCCCCTTGTCGAGGGAAAACTGCGCCTGCGCGGGATGGACCCTGCTGAGGTCTTGAAGGATTTCCAAGCAATCGATATCGAACGCAGGCAGTCCATCACCGAGGCGGAGACCCTCAAGGCCCATCGGAACCGGGCTTCGGAGGAGATCGGCAAGCTCAAGAAGAGCGGCCAGGATGTGACCGCCCGGATGGAGGAGACCAAGGAACTCCGCGACAAAATCCAGGAACTCGAGAAGACAGCCGCGGAGTACGAGACCCGCCTCCGTGAGCTGCTGGCGGGAATCCCGAACATCCCGCACGATTCTGTACCGGTTGGAAAAAGCTCGGACGACAACCTCGAGGTCCGCCGCTGGGGCACACTTCCGAAATTCGACTTCAAGCCCAAGCCGCACTGGGAACTGGGCGAACAACTCGGCGTTCTGGACCTGGAGCGTGGAGCGAAGCTCTCCGGAGCGCGTTTCGCCGTGTATTGGGACCTCGGGGCGAAGCTGGAGCGGGCCCTGGCGAACTTCATGCTCGACCTGCACACGCGCCAGCACGGTTACACCGAGATTCTGCCGCCCTACCTCGTCAACTCGGAGTCCATGTACGGAACCGGTCAGCTTCCGAAGTTTGCCGCTGATCTTTTCCGTGTCCCGCATGGCGAGAAAGATTTGTGGCTTATTCCGACGGCGGAAGTCCCGGTCACGAACCTCTATCGCGACGAGACGCTGGATGGCTCACGCCTGCCGGTCTCGTTGGCCGCCTACACACCGTGCTTCCGCAGCGAGGCCGGGTCGTATGGCAAGGATGTTCGCGGCATCATCCGCCAGCACCAGTTCCAGAAAGTCGAACTGGTGAAATTCGCGCATCCAGGAAGCTCTTATGAGGAACTGGAAAAGCTGACGCGTAACGCGGAAACCGTTCTACAGAAGCTCGGTCTGCACTACCGGGTGGTGACACTGTGCACGGCGGACATGGGCTTTTCGTCCGCCAAGACGTACGATATTGAGGTCTGGCTTCCCGGGCAGGGATTGTTCCGGGAGATTTCGTCCTGCTCGAATTTTGAGGCCTTTCAGGCGCGGCGCGCAAACATCCGCTTTCGTCCGGAAGGGAAGGGCAAGACGGAGTTCGTGCACACGCTGAACGGCAGCGGCCTGGCGGTAGGTCGCACCTGGGTTGCAATCGTCGAGAACTATCAGCAGGCCGATGGCAGCGTCGTGATCCCGGAAGCGCTCCGTCCCTACATCGAAGCGGAACGGATTACTCCGAAGAAGTTCTAGATGCGGGCTTTTTTCGTGGCAATCGCCGTCGTTGCCAAGATCAGGAGCAGTCAATAGACTTGGAACGCGCAAAAGCAAGTCCGGTGGTTGCGAGCGCGCCCTCGGGGCCGATGCATTCGATCTGGCGCACAATCCGCGGCTACATTCTGTGGTCGCATGAGCGCGGCAGCCTCCACTACGACGTGATGGTGACCCTCATTCTTCTCTTTGTCCTCCTTTCACCGAACTGGATCAATTTCAAGGACAAACCGATCGACCGGGTTCCGCATCAGACTGGAGTGGTGATCCAGCCCGATGGGCAGGGTGGGTTTATCTACCAGATCGAGGCGTCGGCACTCTCAGCTCGGGATGAGGGCGGCCTGCGCAGGCAGATGCTGGCGATCATCGAGCCGATTTCTGGCGCCGCCGTGATCTCGAAGTATGAAGCGGTCAAGGATCAATCTGGCCGCGCGCTGAGCTACAAGGTGTGGGTCGAGAAAGAGTGACGGTTCACCAACATCGGAGCAAGAAGGGCATGAAAGCGATTTCCCCAAAGCTGGTTTGGCTGGTCGCGATTGCCTTGCTATCCCCCGCAGCGTTCGGCGATAGCCCGCCGAAGCCGAGAGAGACAAGCAAGGCTCCATCTCCCAGTGCCGAGCAGGGGCTGGAGGCCAAGGACAACGCAAAAGACCCCGAAGATCCGGCAAAGGCGCTTGAAAAAGTGCTCAGTCGGATGGACTCCGCGGCGAAGGACTTCCACACCCTGCAGGGGAATGTCGTGTGGGAGCAGTACTGGAAGGTCGTCAACGACAAGGACTCGCAAAGAGGTACCGTTTATTATCGCCGTTCGGGAAAGGAGATCCAGATGATGGCCGACATCAGCGACCCGCCCAAAAGCATGCTCTTCAGCGACGGAAAAGTTCAGGTCTACGAGCCCAAGTTGAAGCGTGTCACGTCGTACGAAGCGGGAAAGAACCGCGAGGCCGTGGAAAGCTTTCTGGTCCTGGGTTTCGGCGGCGGTGGGCACGACATGCTGAAGTCGTTCGACGTCAAGTATCTCGGGTCTGAGACCGTGGGCGGCGTCAACGCAGCCAAACTGGAGCTCGTTCCGAAGGCTGAACGAGTCCGCAATATCTTCGCGAAGATATGGCTCTGGATCGACCCAGCGCGCGGCATCTCAGTGCAGCAGCAGTTCTTTGAACCCTCGGGCGATTACCGCCTCGCCAAGTATTCGGACTTCCAGTTGAACCAGAAAATCCCCGACAGTGTTTTCAAACTTAAAACCTCGGGCGACACCAAGTATGTAGCCGCCCCCAAGGGCTAATCCCCTGAATCTAAAAGAGCAAGATTAGGGCTGAAAATCAGGACAGGGGCAGATATACTGGTCTCCACCGGCGGTGGGTGAACTTTTCATGGCCAAAGTCTTTACTATCCCAGTTGTTCCCAGCATAGGCCGCAAGCAAAGAGAACGAACCTCGGATCCCCGCTACGTCGAGGGCCAACGCGCGCTGGTGGAAGCCATGAAGTATCTCGCCAAGGCCGACCCGGTCGGGAACCGGCCCGCCATCGAACTCCTCTCCGAACATGTGCGCACCCGGTTTCGCATGAGCGACTCGCCGCTCATGAGCGACTCGCCCGTGAAGTGAGGCGGGAGTAGCCACACCGAATAACCCCATGCAAACCCGAATTCTCCCTCCGTCTTGTTGATCGAGGCGTGCTTGGGCATGCCAAACGGGGTGGGCATGTTTGTCCAACCCGTCGTTGTCTACATCGACCACGAAGGACGAATCAGAATTCGTAGCGCAAGGCGAACTGCATCACGCGCGGATTGGTGAGCAGTCCGCTATAGACTCCGAAGGCGGTCGAGCTGATGTCATGCGTGATCGTCTGGACGTCGAAGCGCTTCAAATTCGGAACGTTGAAGACCTCCCAGCGGAACAGCAAGCTGTGTGCTTCGCTGTGAGGCATCTGCCAGCGCTTGCTGAGGGCCAGATCCAAACCGGCGAAACCGGGGCCCCGAACGTTGTTGCGAATCCCACTCTCCCCCGGCAGGTCGTGCCGGAAGGGACCAACGCCCAGGCCTAAGGGCAGTTGGGGTAGGTCGGTCGGGAACAGGTTCACGGAGCCATCCGGGCGGATCGTAGTGTGCGCGTGAACCGGACCGACGGTTACCGCTTCTCCTCCCAACTGCCAGTTGGTGGGCCAGGTGGCTCCATTGGAGATGCTTACCGGGAATCCGCTGGTCCAACGAGCTAGCCCGGAGAGTTCCCATCCGCCAATCACCGCCTGAGCAAAACTGCTAACGTTCCCCGCGATCGGTTTCCCGTGGCCAAATGGCAGGCCTACGATCCAGTTCGCATTGAATTGATGGGCTGCGTCAAAGTCGGAGACCGCTCGCAAATCACCCGGCGACCACGAGTTGATAATCTGGCCGCCTAGACCACGGTAAGCGTCGACACGTTCGGCGTCGGAGGAGAGGTCGATCGACTTGGAGTACGTGTAGTTGAAGTCGAACTGGATGCCCTGGGACATTCTCTTGCGCAGGTTCACCTGCAGCGCGTTGTAGTTCGAGTTCCCCACCGAGCGCCAGGCATACAACGAGTGGAACTGGCTGTTGAAAAACGCGTTCGGTCCGAGCGACGAGGGATAGTAGGTGGTCGGCGTGAACACGCCCTGGCTGTCGGTGGATCCGAGTTGTCCGGCCAGGCCGGCGATCCCATTGAAATCTGAGCCCCAGTAATCGAGCTGAGCGAGTGGCGTTGTCTCGTCACCGAAGCCTGCACCCACGGGCCCTCCGCCGCAGGCGAAAAGGTCATACATCGCCTGTACGGGGTCGCTCGTAAACATTGGGGTGACGCCCGGCGTATTGATGGGTCCACTGCATGCGAGGTTGTATTGATCCCCAGGTTTCAGCGGAGTCACCAGGTTCTGCCAATACGTTGCGCTGGGACCTACCAGCGCCGGAGTGATGTCGGAAGTGGCTGTACCGGCAAAGCCTAGTTCTGAGAGACGTCGAACCGAGTTGAAATAGCTGATCTTGGACTTCGGGTCGACGATGTTGAGCGGCATGGCCAAGTCCTCTTGCGACAGCAGTCGATGCGCCATGCGGCCTACGTAGGAGACTTGAAGACTCATGTTGTGGGGCAACTCGCGCCCGATCGAAAAGTCGAGAGTGTACTCGTAAGGCGTCTTGATCCTGTCGTCGAGGCCCCATTGGATGGCTAGGCTGGTGGACGCGGGAGGATAGGTGTAGGGGAAGCCCCCTGTCGGCGTTGCTGGGAAGAATGGCGCACCGGTGGCGTCCACGAGCGGGAGAGTATTCAGTCCCGTCAGGCGTGGGGCTGTCGCTGCACTTGGAACCGGGGCCGTGATCTGGGTCGACAGCCCGAAGGAGCCCCGCCGGTCGAACGTGTCCAGCAGACCTTCGCCGATACGATCAAAGACCACTCCAAAGCCGCCGCGAATGACTGTCTTAGACTGTGGCGAGTAGGCGAAAGAGACGTGCGGCCCAAAGTTGTGGTAGTCCCAGTCATAGTAACCCTTCTTGCCGTTGGCTGGCCCCGCCAAGGCGTAGGTAATCAGTGGATCCGTTGCCGACGAGCCACCTGTCAGCATCTTCGTGGCGCGCTGCTGAAACCAGTCGCCCAAGCTGACGGTGGGAGCAACCTGGACTCCGTTGGTCTCCCAGGGCGCAGAAAATAAGGAGTAGCGCAAGCCGTAGCTCAAGGTAAGGTTGGGCCGGGCGCGATAGGAGTCCTGCAGGTAGAATTCGTACTCGTCAGCGCCGAACCGTCGTTTCAATGGCGCCCCTTGAGGCTGGGCCGTGCCAGACTTATCGAAATTGAAAGTAGCGTCCAGTTCGCTGACAATTCCCATCATCGCCATGAGCGGCCAGTTGTACCCGAGGCGGAAACTGCGGGCGACTGCGGGCAGGCACGGGCTTCCTCCGGAACACTGGAAGTTCTTAGGATCGAGCGGACTGTTGGTATTGGCAATCCCGGCGGTGTCAAGTCCCGAGGAGTTGGTTGTGCCTCTAGAGAAGGAAGTCAGGAAATTCGAGCGCGGGTTGCGAATGAAGCGAATGTTTACGCCGACCTGCCAGCTGTGCTTGCCCTTCGTCCAAGAGAGGTCGTCGACGATGTTGTACACGGGAGTCTGGTAGACGCGACTGCGGGTGACCGCCAATTCGGAGTTGTTGCTTCCTTCGTCATCGTTGAGCCCGCGGAAGAAAATAAACGGCTGGCTGTCGTTATTGCCGATGTTGCCGATGCTCTGCCGGGTGAAGCCCCAGTGAAAGTTGTTGATCAGTGTCGGTTTCAGCAGAGCCGTATAGCCCAGCGCATAGCCTTTGCTGAAGTCGGTAATGGTGTGCAGCGGAGGAGCCCCTGGGAGATAGGGACCAGTGGAGTGGTCATCGTTTCTCAGCGCGCCGCGCCAGAACAGGCCATGGCTTCCGTCGCGCGTGATTTTGAAATCCGCCCGCGCGATGTACCAGTTGTTGTTGGTGGGAATGGGCCCGCGGAAACGGTATCCGACAAAATTGAGCTGATCCCCCTGGGCGAGGTCGTTCGGTTCTGGAAACGAGTTGAAATAGTTCAGCATGACCTGGTTCACGCCCAGTCCGATGGGATCCATCGCTTGGATCTGGCTCGGGATTAGAGTCGCAACCAGCCCAAGATTCGGGTCACTCACCACCGACAGGTTCGGATTGCTCGTGGAGCAATTGGTATCCGAAGTTCTGCACACGTATTTGATGTTGCCCTGACGAAGGCTGTCACTCGGCACAATGCGCAAAACGCTGGCCTCCTCGCGCTGCCGGGCTCCTTCGTAGTTGAGAAAGAAGAAGAAACGGTCCTTCAAGATCGGCCCGCCCAAGGCTCCGCCAAAGATGTTGCGAATCAGCTTGGGAGGCGTGTTGGACTGGCCGTTGCTCAGCTCAGCGAACTTCACAAAATAGTCATTGGCGCTGGTAATGGTGTTGCGATGGTACTCATAGGCGGAGCCGTGGAAATTGTTGGTGCCGGTCTTGGTGATGAGGGAGACCTGCGCGCCCGACGAACGTCCCTGGTCGGCATTCGCGTTCGTGGTGGTGACCCGGAACTCCTGCACCGAATCCAGCGTCACCGGTAGGACGGAAGTGAAAGCGCTGCCTTTCACTTGGTCGTTGACGTCAACTCCATCCAGTGTGACATTGCTTTGGTCGCTGCGGGCCCCATTGACAGCTCCGCTGCGCGTGTCGACGTCCCGGTTCACATCCAGGCGGTTGCCGGTGTACGCCACGCCCGCTTGCAGGGTGAGCAGGTCGGGCACATTCCGGCCTTCCATGGGAAGGGACTTGACCTGTTGCTCGTTGAAGGCGGCTCCCAGCGAAGCGTCGGTCGTATTGACCAGAGTTGCTTCGCCGGTCACTTCCACCGTCTCACTCGCTGTGCCGACCTCCAGCCTTACGTTGAGGGTTGCGGGTGAGTTCACCAGCAGCTGAATGCTTTTGTGCTCGAACTTGCGAAAGCCCGCCATTTGAACGGTGAGCTGGTAGGTGCCGGGGAGAATCTGAAGAAACTCAAACCCTCCGTCTGTCCCTGTGTTCATGGTGCGCTCAATAGCACGCTCGGGATTGGAGAGGGTCACGTTTGCCTTGGCGACGATGGCTCCGCTCGCATCGCTGACAGTGCCCCGCAGTGATGTTGTCGAAGACTGCCCTAAAGCAAAACTGCTTACGAGCAAGCCAATAACCAGCCGCACAGCCACTGCTCTGACGGAAAGCATGAGGAATCTCCTTTCGGCACAAAGCGGGACAGGGCACTTGTTGGGGCGGTATTGTGCAACCAGGCACTCACAACTTACAAGTGTTATTTAAAACGATTTAAGCGATGCCTCGCAGCGGAAAAACCCGTCCTTACGGTTGCCCATCCGACCTTCGCCCGGACACGACTAGGTTTTGCGAGGGCTTGGACACTCATCCCCGCTACGTGACCTGGAAGATTCGTTGCCCCACCGTCCATGTGCAAACTGTCTTCCGAGCCGCGCAGCGCGCCTCCATGCGCCTCTGACCGCAAGTCACCGAAATTGCAGCACATGATGGAACATTCGTCTTGACTTCGATGCGAAGCTCGCCGCACACTTGACCGCTATGACACCTCCACGTCGTGGAGATCACGACGTTGGAGAGGGGGACATCCATGCGGAGTGGTCTGTCTTCGCGGTTGGTGTGTTGTTTCTTTATGCTTGGGCTGTTCGTCAGTATTCCCGCCTTTACGCAGAAAATCACCGGCGACATTTCTGGAACTGTGACAGATCCGAGCGGTGCCGCGGTGACGGGCGCTGTCGTCAATGCGCTGAATCTCGGGACGGGTGGAAAAGCAACAGTGACCACCAACGACACCGGTTTTTATCGCATGGTGAATCTGCCTCCGGGGCAATACCGCCTGACGGTCGAGGCTTCCGGGTTCAAGAACATGGAGCGGCAAGCCACCGTCAGCCTCGCGTTGGTCACGGAGGCGAACTTTGCGCTCGTGGTGGGTAGCAGGGGCGAAACCGTGGAAGTCCAAGCCGTGGCGCCTCTGGTCGAGACAACTGAGGACCGGCTCAGTACCTTGTTCGCTGACAAGGAGGTTGCCGATCTGCCCAACAACGGCCGCGACTTCAACAACCTTCTGGATGGAGTGCCGGGAGTGCAGCGCAGCCCAGGCGGCGGTTTCCAGAGCTTGAACATCAATGGGCAGCGCGCCACGTCGAACAACTTCGCCGTCGACGGCATTCCGAATAACGATCGCTACTACGGCGAGTCTTCGCTGGGACAGGCGGCAATCTCTGGCACGGCTGCCGCCCTGATCCCGCTCGAAGGCATTTCTGAGTTCAATGTGCAGTCGAATCCTGGAGTGGAATTCGGAGTAAAGGGCGGTTCCGTAATCAATATAGGGCTGAAGAGCGGGACTAACGAAATCCACGGCAGTGCGTTCTGGGATCGGCACACCGATGCGTTCGACGCGAGAAACTGGTTTGCCTCGAGTGTCACACCTTTTCGGTTGAACCAGTTTGGCGCGTCGGGAGGGTTTCCGATTGTGAAGGACAAGGCATTTGTGTTCTTGTCCTACCAGGGGTTTCACCTGAAGGACCAATTCCCGTCGCAAGTGAACTTGCCTGCTCAAGCGGAAATCAACGACGCGTTGGGGTGCATCGCAACTGGTGTTAACCCGAACTCCGTGGGCGACCCGAATCCCGCTTCGTGCATCAATACCGGCCCGGGGCCGGGCTCAGACCAGATCTATGGCACGGCAGACGATGGGCAGCCCAACAGCATAGGCCAAAATCTACTTTCCTTCGTTCCTCTGGCGGCAAGCCCGGGAGGTTCGGTCAACATAGCGGCCAACAATACGCTCGACCTGAACAACTTTCATGTGAAGTTCGACTACGTATTCAACCAATCAAATCGTATTTCGGTGAAGTACTTGTTCGGCGACAGCCTGCAGAGCCAACCACCCGCACCGGGAGTCCCGCAATCGGTGGGCCAGAATGCTACGGGTCCAAACATGTGGAATTCCGTCGCGCCGACCCGTGCCCAATTGGCGGGTCTCAACTACACCTGGACCATCAGCCCTACTAAAGTGCTCGAGTCCAGATTCGGCTACCAACGCTTCTCGCAGCGAATCGGAGTGAACAACAATATTGATCCCAATGCTCTGGGCATAAATACAGGCCCCCTGGGTTCTGGCGCGCAAGACAAAGAAAACTTTGGAGTGCCCACACTCTATTACCTGGGTTATTCGTTCGGTAATTCTGCCTATGGAGTCGTGGGCGGAATTCAGGGATATCCCATCATCACTCGGCCCGACGCGTCCTACGATTGGCAAGAGCATTTCACGATGATCAAGGGCAATCATACGATCAAGATAGGTGGACAATTTCAAGACGCCTACACCAAGTCCAGACGCGATCGAGCGCGTACCCAGCTCTCCTTCTACTACTACGGGTCAGGGTACGATACGCCTGCTTATGGCGTAACCGGCGACATGGTGGGAGAGAGTGGGCGCGTGGCATCTCTCAACATGTTGCTGCTCGGCCTCGCCAATGACGGCGGTCGTTCGTTCGGCGTGACCAATCGGCACATTTTTCAAAAATCACTCGGCCTTTATGTTCAGGATAGCTGGAAGGTGAAGCCCAATTTCACATTGGAAGCCGGTGTCCGCTGGGACGTGGCTGGGGCATTGGGTGAGAAGGATCATCTAGGCGCAAACTTCTTGCCCGACAGTGCCAAGGCAGACTCCAACGGGTTCGTGAGCTTGGCGCAGCAGCCGCTCTACAATCTAGACAAGAATAACTTCGGCCCGCGGGTGGGCTTTGCTTGGGATATTTTCAACAACGGCAAGACGGTGCTGCGCTCGGGATATTCGCTGAATTACGACCTGCCGAATTTCGGGACGATCCACGCCCCGCAAACCTATTTCCAGATGTGGAGCGGGACTCGTGCCGGTTTTTTTACACAAGTGGCCCAGGGTGAATTCGCGGTTGATATCACATCAACTCCCGCTGAGAACCGGGCGATTTTTTTCAACAACACTTTGTGTCAAAGTTTCATCTGCATGGCGCCAGGCACAAACATTTATGGGGCGAGCGCAGCCGCGAGTCCGCCTGCGCCTTTTAACCCGGTGCAACTTGTGCGGAATTTTCAGACACCGATGAACCACGCTTACAACTTAACCCTCGAACAGCAGCTCACGAATAAGACCGCCTTTAGTCTGGCATACGTAGGCACTGCGGGACGGGACCTGGTCAACTGGCGTGATCTGAACGCATGCCCAATCAGCGCCACAGACCCATGCGATGCCACTCGCCAGCCATTTGGAACCCGTTTCCCGCAGTACAACCACATTTTGCAGCTGAACAATGATGGCTACTCGAACTACAACAGCTTGCAGACCGCCTTCAAGGTTCGCGACGTGCACGGCCTTACGAGCCAGTTTAACTTCGTGTGGTCGAGGTCGTTCGATACCGGCAGTGCGAATAGGGGCGGCGACTTCCTGACGAACTATCAAAACCCCTACAATGTTGATAAGAATTACGCTCCGGCGAATTTCGATACACCTTGGAATTTCAACTTCACTCTTGTGTATGAGGTTCCAAAGCTGAACGCCGTTCCAAGGCTGTTGGGAGAGGGGTGGCAACTCAATTCGCTGTTTCGGGCGCAGGCAGGTCGACCCTTTACGATCTACGTGGGCGGCGACCCATCAAATCAGGGGTTGAGGGATACGTACGTGAACTACAACGGCAGCCCGCTCAACTATGATAACCACTACGTCGCGCACGGGAAGGATACCTATTTTAATACGAATGCATTTTCGGCTCCGGACCCAGGGCAGGTTGGCAGTGCGGGTCGCAACAGTGTGCGGCAGCCCGGGATTTCGCAACTTGACATAGGCTTGTTCAAGAATTTCAGGCTGACCGAACGCTTTTCAGTGAAGTTTAAGTGGGAAGTCTACAACGTGCTGAACCATGCCATGTTCGCGACTCAGACGCCGGCGAGGTTGGGTAGTAGTTCAACCGGAACATTCTTCGCCACGCCCGACGTTGGCATCGGCCTGAACCCAATCCTGGGCACCGGTGCCCAGCGCAACATGCAGTTCGGCCTCTCCATGGCTTTCTGAGTTGAGTTGCTTGAATCGAATCAGGGAGTTTACCGATGGTAAACTCCCTTTTTGTCTATGCGGCGTTCATTTATTCTTCTCCTCCTGCTGGTACCCTGGGTGCGTCTCTCGGTCCACGCGGAGGCCCCTAACATTATCTTGATCACGGTGGACACGACCCGCGCTGACCGGATGGGGTTCTTGGGTTCGAAGCGTGGACTCACGCCCAATCTGGACATCCTGGCTCGCCAGGGCGTGGTCTTTGAGCGTGCCTACTCCCAGGCGCCGCTGACGCCGGTCTCCCACGCCACGATCTTTACCGGCACCTATCCCCAATTTCACACGGTGACCGATTTCGGCCACCCCCTGCCTGCGCTGCTGCCGTTCGTTCCCGAGATCCTGAAGAAGAGCGGATACCACACCGGCGCCTTCATCGGCTCGCTCATCCTCGATCCGAAGGCCAGCATGGCACCTGGATTCGACCGGGGCTTTGATTTCTTCGACGCAGGGTTTCGTCCCAAACACGGTCCGGACGAAAGCCGCTACGACACCGTCGAGCGACGTGCGGGAGACGTGGTGCATCGCGCGATCACCTGGCTCAACGAGAGCCGGCCGTCGCCTTTCTTTCTCTGGGTCCATCTGTACGATCCGCATGCGCCCTATGATCCTCCGCCTCCCTACGACGCGCGCTTTAAGGACCTCTATGACGGAGAAATTGCCTACGCCGATGCTTCTTTGGGCAAGCTGTTCACATACCTGCGCCAGCGCGGCCTGTACGAGCGCTCTCTGATCGCCATCATGTCCGATCACGGCGAGTCCCTGGGTGCCCATGGCGAAGCGATGCACGGAATCTTCCTGTACGACGAAACCATCCATGTACCCTTGCTGTTTAAGCTTCCGGCTGCGGTTCTCGCTGGCCGTCGCGTATCCAGCCGGGTGCGCTTGGTAGACATTGCCCCAACCCTTCTGAGCATGCTCAGTCTGCCATTGCCACCAACATTTCAGGGGGGGTCGCTGGTGCCCTTGATGAAGGCCGGCTCGAGCATTGCCGCCGCCGACCTGCCGGCGTACGCGGAAACGGACTACCCCCACCGGGCCTTCGGATGGAGCGCGGTGCGCTCTCTGCGCTCCGGGAAGTATTTGTTCGTCCGCGCTCCGAAGTCGGAGCTCTACGACGAGTCGCAGGACAAGAGCGACCAACGGAACCTGGCGGGATCTTCTCCCGCGGTCGCCGACACCTTGTTGTCGCAGCTGAACGACTTTCGTGACAAGACCAGCAGCGACCGGGGTGGCAAGTCAGAGCAGGCGCTGAGCGCGGAGCAAAGTGAGAAGCTGGCAGCTCTGGGCTATGCGGGATCGAGCTCAGCTGCAACCTCTGCCGACCCGCTGCAGGGGGCCGATCCAAAGGACAAGATCGAGATTTCAAATGTCCTTCACACGGGAATGATCGCGGTCGAAGACGGAAGGTACAGAGAGGCGATCCCGCTTCTCCAGCATGTGCTCGACGATAGCCCAAACGTTACTGCCGCCCAGGCGCAACTCGGGATTGCACTGGCCAGGGTGAAGCGCTACCCCGAGGCGATAACGGCCTTGGGGAGGGCGGTTGCGCTCTTGCCGGACTCCGTCGAGCCGCACTATGAACTGGGACTGGCGTTGTTCGAGACCGGCGCGTGGCAGGAGTCGGCACCTCATTTCGAATTCGTCGCGAAGAAACGCCCGAAATGGCCCGATGCTCAATATTCGCTGGCTGCGGTCTACGCGCGTACCCAACACGTACCGGAGGCGGTTGACCTGCTGCACACCGTTCTTGAGCTCAATCCCGAACACTTCCGCGCCAACCTGCTTCTGGGCCGGATTCTGACCTTGGAGCACTTCCCGGACCAAGGGGTGCCCTACCTGAAACAGGCTGTCAAATCAGAACCGGGGAATTTCGAAGCCCATGCATTCTTAGGGGACGCCTACGAGCAACTCGGCAACCATCAAGCCGCAAAGGCCGAGCATGTGCAAGCCGAGTTGCTGCAGCAGCGCGCCAAGCCTTGATTCCCAGAGTCGGAAGGCGTCAGCGCAAGGGCGGGAACCTAGAACGCATACCGCAGCGAGAACTGCATCACACGCGGCTTAGTGATCGTTGTGCTGTACACCCCGAAGTTCGTCGAGGAGCTCAGGTCGAAGTCGTTGGAGGACAGCGCCGCATCGAAGCGTACGGAGTTGGTCGCGTTGAAGACCTCCCAGGCGAACTTGAGCGTCTGATTTTCTGTGACCTGCCACTGTTTGCCGAGTCCCATGTCAATGCCAAAGTAGCCGGGGCCGCGCAATTCGTTGCGCTGCCCGCTCTCTCCGGGATACGGGTGCCGGAAGGCGGCGTTGGCGGTGGTGGAGTCTTTGAACATGTTTGGGTTGCCAGCGGAATCGCGATATACACCGACTTTGCCAGGATTGTCGACCAGGATGGCTTCGCCCGTCAGGTCATAGTTCGTCGACCAGCCCGCGGCGAAGATGCTGAAGGGCAATCCGCTGCTCCAGTGGAACAGGCCCGAAAAGCTCCAACCGCCAAACAGAGCATCCGCCAGTCGCCCTATTCCCGACCCAAAGCGCTTACCGCGGCCCACTGGCAGCTCTACGATCCAGTTCGAGTTGATCTGGTGCTTCATGTCGAAATCGGAAACTGCGCGCAGCTGATTGGGCTCCCAGGCGTTGATCACCTGGCTCGAGAAACCACCCACGTTGCTTCCGCTGACGTCAAAAAGGTTGATGCGCTCGGCGTTCGACCCGACATCGATTGATTTCGAGTACGTGTAGTTCACGTCGAACTGCACGCCGCTCGAGAACGCGTGGCGCAGCGTGAGGTTCAACGCGTTGTAGGAACTGTTGCCCGCCGTGCGCCAGCCCCACAGAGAAGAGAATTGCGGGTGAAAGAAGTTGTACGGTGTCGGGCCCGATTGGCCGGGCAGCGTGGCGCACCCGGGATCGCAGGCGGTGTCCAGGCTCTGCAGGGCCACGATCTCGTTGCCGTAGTTGGGAGGAAATATCGTGCCCGCGAACAGCGCGTATATGTTTTGGGTCGCGCTTTGCGTCGAGCTTGCGGCGGAAGGAAAGAGGTGTTCCCAATACTCAATCGGTGTGACCTGGTCCACGGGTGTGGACGCGTAGGCTAGCTTCGACAACATCGTGGCGGCCGTGAAGTAGTCCATCCCCGTCTGGGGATCGCGGATGTCCTCCGGCATGGCCAGGTCGGTTTCCTGCAGCAGTCGCCTTCCAAGGCGACCCACATACGAGGCTTCGATCGAGAAGTTATGCGCAAGTTCTCGCGTTATCGAAAAGTCGACCACGTGGGCATACGGAGTCTTGAGCCGGTCGTCCATACCCCAATAGATGGCGAAGCCTCCGGGTGCGTCGACCCCGGAGGGCGGCGTCACGGGAAATGGCCCCGGGGGTACGCCCGCCAAGTCCTGCCCACAAAAAGTGTCTTGCGGAAGCGCGTACAAGCTGGTGAAGCGGGCGGCGCAGTCCACGTCCTGAATGCCGTAAGGATTCGTCTCGGTCGTGGTGAGACCGAACGAGCCGTTGCGATCGAAGGTGTTCACGACGCCCTGGCCGAAGTGATCGTAGAAAATGCCGTAACCGGCGCGGATCGAGCTTTTGCCGGCGCCACCGAGCAAGCTATGCAACCAGCCGCTGTCGGCGTGCGGGGAATACGCGATGGCGAACCTGGGAGCAAGATTCTTGTAATCCCAGTTCCAGTATGGCTGTTTGCCGTTAGCCTGCCCGGATAGGGCAAACATGATCTCTGGCGTCGAGGCCTGCCCTTGTGCCATGGCCTGGGCGCGTTTGGCAAACATGTCGCCAATGCTGATGTTGGGCGCGGCCTGGTTGCCGTTGGCTTCGTAGGGCGGCTGCAGCAGAGAGTAGCGCAGACCGCCGGTGACCACTAGATTCGGCGTGACCCGCCAGGAGTCCTGCAAGTACCATTCCGCCTCCCACGACTTGAAATGCCTGGTGATCAGCGCCCCGGGATCGAACACGGTACCGGTCTTATCCTGGTTGAAGGTCCTGTTCACGACCGTGACGAGTCCGGCCAGCGCGGTGGCGGAGAAGTCGTACGATTCGCCAAAGGAGGTAGCTACCAACGGGTAGGAGGCGCCGTTGAAGGTGAAGGCTGAGGGATCCAAGCTGGTCCCGGTATTGGCGATCCCCGAAGGCACAAGGCTGAAGGGATCGGTGACTGCGTAGGACACGTTGTGGTCATTTCCGGTACGGTTGTTGTGGATCAGGCGCAGATTCGTTCCGAACTGCAGGGTGTGTTTGCCCTTCGTCCAGGAAACGTCGTCGACGAAGTTGTGCACCGGGACGTTCGTGAACGAGGATTGATAGGCCAGGCCGGTGGTGTCATCCAATCCGCGGAAGTGCACGTAGTCTTGGGAATTCGCGCCGGCGTTGCCCAGACCTTGGCGCACCAGCGCCCAACGGAAGTTGTTGATCAGAGTGTTGCCGAGCAAAGCGGTGTAGCCGACTGCAATACCCTTCGCGTTGTCAGTCAGCGTGCCGTTCGGCGGTGATCCAGGAAACTGCGGCGGCAAGGACTCGTGATCATTTTGCAGGTTGCCGCGCAGGAACAGACTGTGATTCCCGTTGGCCGTGAGCTTGTAGTCCAATCGGACGATGTAAGTATCGTGCTTGATCGGACTCGCGCCCGGAAAAGTGAAACCGCGAAAATTGAGCAGGTCGCCGCCCCCCGTGTTGGTATTGGGCGGCTGGTACTGCTGGAATATGGCCAAAGCGGCCGGATTCGCGCCGGGTCCCTGCGGACAGGTGCCGTTGCCGCCGCAGTTCGGATCCATATTGGCAAACTGGTCAGGCGCGAGTTGCACGAGGAGATTCGGCTGGCCCTGATCGTTGGTACCCGCGCGCGGATCGGCCACGACTGTGAAGGGATTGGCGGAGGAGGGAGTGTTCGGGGCGCAATTGGGATCCACCGGCTGCGGATTGATGGGGGTGGTCGTATCAAGGCTTGTATCACATACGTACTGGATGATTCCCTGCCGTAACTCCTGGCTGGGTACCACACGTGTAGTTTGCGTTGTTTCCCGTGTTCTTTGGCCCTCGTAGGCCGCAAAGAAGAAGAGCCGGTCTTTCTGGATCGGCCCGCCCACCGTTATGCCGAAGGTGTTACGAATCAGCTGCGGTGCGCGGTTGGGCAGTCCGGCCCCGATCTGCGCGGCTTTGTTGAACCAATCGTTCGCTTCGCCGATGCTGCTCCGGTTGTATTCGTACGCTGAACCATGGAAATTGTTGGTGCCGCTCTTGGTCACCAGGGACACTTGTGCGCCGGAGGAGCGGCCCACGTCAGCGTCGCCACTGTTGGTGGTCACGCGGAATTCCTGCAGGGAATCGAGCGTAGCCCGCAGGGCTCCGCTGAAAGCATTGCCGCTGAGTTGATCGTTGTTGTCGAGACCGTCCCAGGTGATGTTGGTTTGATCGCTGCGCGCGCCGGCCACGGCGCCGCCGCGGCTGTCGTTGGTCTGATCGACTTGACTGCCGATGTAGGTGACACCGGGCTGCAAGCTGAGAATCGCCACCGGATCCCGGCCTTCCGATGGCAGGTCGGCGAGCTGTCTCGCGTTGAACGTGTTGCCGATGCTGGCGTCCTGGGCGTTGACGAGGGGCGCTTCGCTGCTCACTTCGACCGTGACCTTGGTGCCTTCCACCTGCAACGTGAGGTTGAGCGTTCCGGGCGTGTTGACCTGCAGGCGAACATTCTCCTGCGTCAAAGTTGCGAACCCGGACGCGCTTGCGCTGGCTGTGTAGGTGGCGGGCGGAATCTGCAGAAATTGGTACACGCCCTCGCGGTCTGATTTCACGGTGCGCGCGAATCCGGTTTGCCGGTCGCTGAGTGTCACCGTGGCGCCTGACAACAAGGCGCCTTTTGCGTCGGTCAGGATTCCACGAAGCGAAGTGGTGCCGGATTGGCCCCACAGAAAGATTGCAGACGACAGGAACAGTGAGAAGACAAGGGTCTTGAGGCTTTTACCCATGGGATCTTCCTCGTTAACCTCGTTGGTTGCGATCGACAGCAATTGCGCCCAGGGGCACGTGCTTCAACCGGGGCGGGAAACGGGACGCGAACCGCTTTGGCTGCGTATTTTGCGGTCCCTGGCGGTGAGCATGCAAGCTGAAAGTGCTAGACACAACAACCCGGATGTGAAGTCAGTGTGACTGAGAGTCAGTCGACGATTGCGGTTCACGCTGGCCCCAGAGCGCGGACGCCATCAGAATCAGCGCCGGATAGCACTCGAGTGTGTAGCGGGCTTCGGGATTCTCCAGCGTACCCAGAAATAAAGATCGTAAGACGATATA
>Ga0137418_10000006_pt1 | contig 134799 bp, 109 predicted proteins | sample CZODoug3_1_2_16f_FD_122242 | JGI IMG/M metagenome (GOLD analysis project Ga0137418, IMG submission 122242) | Vadose zone soil fungal communities from Angelo Coast Range Reserve, California, USA - CZODoug3_1_2_16fungal (Hybrid Assembly) | ecosystem: Environmental > Terrestrial > Soil > Vadose...
GTGCCTTCCAGATCGTGCAGCGGGGTCCACGAAACGCCGTTGCCCGGCACGCCCCGGTTAGCGGAGATCCAGCGCACTACGCCGCGCTCCTGTAGCGACGGCTGCCCGTAGTTCGAAAACGGCTGACCGGGCGTTTTCATCCACGCCGGCCGCGACTGCTCCTGCACGGCATCGGTGCCCGCCGCGCTGGGACTGGCTGTGGCAACCAGTCCCGCTCCGGACAGCGCCAGGCCCTGACGCAGGAAACCGCGTCGATCAGGGCTGGTGCTGGATCCTGGCAGCTGGGCCTTCGATGTCACCAAAGCCGATGCGATGGCGTCGGTTCAGAACCTGTAGCCGACCTTCACCCCGAACTCCTGCGGCTTGACGACGTAGTTGCGCTCGTAAGGTCCGCAAGTGCTGGGCACGCACGCCGAGTTCTTGCTCAGGACGCCGCGTTTGTCGAACATGTTATTGACGTATGCGGTGACCGTCGTCCTGTCCAGCGACACTCCCCCCGACAGGTCGAACGTGGTGAAACCGCCGGTCGGCCCGATGACCGACTCGAAGTCGGTGCGCAGATACGAGGTGGTATCGCCCTGGTAGTTGAAGCCCGCCTGCACATACCCGTCGTACCTGCCGACTTCGAAGTTGTACCTGGCCGTGCCGTTCAGCTTGATCTTGGGCGTGACCGGCAGCGGCGTCCCGGCCGGCGCGAGCAACTGCCCGCCATTGGCCGGATCGCAGCCGAACTGCTGGTTGCAGAACGACGTCGTCAGGCGCGCATCGGCATAGGTGCCGTTGAGCGTCAGCGTGGTGGCGGGCGTGGCCCTCCAGAGCACCTGCGTCTCGAAGCCGCGGGAGCGGGCATCGCCGGCGTTCACCGTGTAGAAGATGCCGAGGATCCCCGGCTCGCTGTACTGGATCTTGTTCCACTGCTCCCAGAAGATCGCTCCGTTGACGTAAAGCTGGCGGTCGAGCCAGCTGGTCTTCCAGCCGATTTCGTAGTTGGTCAGCGTGTCGGCCGCGAAGGGCGGCAGGTCCTGCCTCCTGGGCCCCGTGGCTGTGGTGATGTACACCGGGCGGTTGTTTCCCCCCGGTCGGAACCCGGTCGAGTAGATGAAGTACGTCATCTTCGACGGATCGATCTGCCATTTGAGCTCGATCTTGTGGGTCTCGCCCGATTCCTGATAGGACTTGTCGGTGTTGGCGCAGGCGGTCGCGGCCGCGACCGCGCAGTGGTTCACGGTCACGGCATTGACCAGGGAGCCGGCGCCGCCCGAGAAGCCGAACAGCGTGTTGTTAGCGTTGAATCCGCGGATGCCGGCGATCAGCGTGAGCTCCTTCGTCAGATCGAAGGCGCCCTCCGTGAACAGCGCGTAATCCCGGTCGACGCGATACAGGTCCGTGTAGAAGACGTCGTCGGGCGGCGCGCCGGAGAAGGACGGCGAAAACGCGTTGACGGCCGCGCTCAGGCCGCGAACACGGTAGTCGGCGATGTGCCCGTCGGTCTGGCGTTGATAGTACGCGCCGACCGTCCCCCGCAACCTGGCGCTGGCCGGCGAACTGACGCGCAGCTCGTGGCTGTGCTTCGTGTAGTGGTCGGCCGTATGCACGACCTGCGTCGGATCGATGTCGTGACCTAGCGAGTCCTTCAGATAGGTATAACCGGAGAGCGAGCCCACGGTCTGGGCGAGCTTGTCGTAGGCGACCACGAAGTACGAGTAGTCGGAGACGTTGTCGACCCGGCGGCTCAGATAGGCGGGGTTGTAGGTCAGGTCCCAGTCCGAGACCTTGCCCTGCAGCGTCAACGACGCGAGCTCCCAATTGTCCTTGTTGAAGTCCCGCGTGAAGTCGTGCACCTGCAAATCGCCGAGGCGCGGGTCCTCCAGGAACGAACCGTGTGCCAGCTGGTTCTGCAGGAACACGGCCGGCGTCAGCGTCCAGTTCTCGTCGAGGTTGACCTTCAGCAGCGCGCGCCCGCCGGCGGAGTCGACCGAATTGAAGTTGTTGTCGACGTACTTGCCGTTGTTGACCGTCAGCGGGAAATCGTTGACCACGGAATTCGGATTGGCGGGATCGACCCAAACCGGCCGCTGGTAGGTGCGGTTCGCAAACGTATTGCTGATGTAGCCACCCTTGTGCTCGCCATAGAAGACCACGCGCAGCGCCATACGGTCGTTGATCGGGACGTTGAGGAAACCCTCCAGGCTGCCGCCACCATCGCCGGGCCCGTACTTGCTGCCCCCAGCGTCCACGCCGCCCTCCCATTTGCCGATCACCGGCTTGTTGGTGATCAGGCGCAGCGTGCCGGACAGAGAGCTGGCGCCATACAGCGTGCCCTGCGGGCCGGACAGCGCCTCCACCCGCGCCATGTCGTAGACGTGAATGTCGAGCGCGTTGGCGATCGTCGTGACCGACGTCTCGTCGACATAGACGCCCGCCGTCGGCAAGGGGCCCGTGACGATGCCATCGCCGCCGGTGGTGATGCCGCGGAAATTGATCTGCGACTGGCCTGGACCGAACGACTGGTAGCTGACCGACGGCAGCAACTTCACGTAGTCGTCCAATGACGTGACCTGATGCTCGCTCAGTGCCTCGCCGGTCAGCGCCGTGACGCTCAGAGGCGCGCTCTGCAGGCTCTCCGCCCGCTTGCTGGCGGTGACGACGATCGACTCGGGGCTGGCGGCACTCTCCTGCGCCACCTGCTGGGCCATCGCCGGCGAAATGGCCAATGGCGCGGCCGGCACCGCGATCACCATGGCCGCCACGCGACGCGCGATCTGCTCGATCCGGTCCCTCTGCCGAGAACCACATAAGTGCTTGTACATCGACCTCCCCTCGCTTTTCTCTTCTTCTGAAATCCGCCCTGTTGGAATTTATATTCGCCGGACGGATATAGGCAGTTTAGGTTGCGGCGGGGACGGTTTCAACAACCCGTTTCCGGTCCTCCGAGCCCGCACAGCGAATCCGCCGCCGCCGTCACTAAGATCCGAAGCAAGAACCGGTCCCGCTCCAAACGGCCCTGCCGGGCCCCGAAAGCGTGCCGCAGCAGGCAACGTCCGAGCACCTCGCTGCAGGCGCGCAGTATTATTGGGGCGATGGGCATCGAGGCGGCGGGCGAGTATTCCTCCAACCCAGACGAGTTCATCGAGGCCCTGCGAGAGGCGGCCCGGCGCGCTCCTGCCGACCCTGTCGCGTGGCGCGCGCTGGCGGACGCCTGTTTCCGTGCGGGCCTTTCCGTTGAGGCCGACGCCGCCTACCAGCGCGCGACGCTGGTGTCGGTGAATGATCCGGTGCTGCGCGAAGCGGCGTTGGCACTCGCGTCCAACCGGCTCGATGTCGCCGAGCGTCTGATCAAGCCCCATCTTAAAGCCCACCCGACTGACGTCGCGGCGATACGCATGCTCGCCGAGCTTGCTGCCCGGATCGGCCGACTCGAAGACTCCGAAGCGCTGCTGATGCGGGCGATCGAGCTCGCGCCGGGATTCCTCGGAGCACGCCAGAATATGGCGATGCTGCTGCTGCGCACGCACCGGGTTCCTGAAGCGCTGGCCGAAGCCCAGGGATTGCTGGAGCAGGAGCCGGACAATCCGGCCTTCATCAACCTGGAGGGCGTGGCCCTGGCGAAGCTCGGGGACTACACGGATGCCACACTCCGGTTCGAAGCCGTCCTGAAGCGACGTCCGAAGAATGCGCGCATGTGGCTAAGCTACGGACATTCCTTGAAGACCGTCGGCCGGAGCAACGAGAGCGTGGATGCCTACCGCCGCGCGATCGAGCTGCAGCCGACGCTGGGCGAGGCCTGGTGGAGCCTCGCCAATCTGAAGTCGATCCGCTTCGAGGCCTCCGACATCGAAGCGATGCAACGCGCCTTGCAGGCTGGCGCCCGGATGTCCGACGACGACCGCCTGCACCTGCATTTCGCGCTGGGCAAGGCGCATGAAGACGCGAAGGCGCCGCAGCCCGCGTTTGGGCACTACGCGACCGGCAACGCGATCCGCGCGAGACAACTGCACTACGATCCCGGACTGGTGGAGGCGCTGGTAGCCGCCGCGATCGAAAGATTCGATGGCGCTTTCTTCGCCGCGCGACACCAGCAGGGCGACCTCGCGCCGGACCCGATCTTCATCGTCGGCATGCCGCGCTCGGGCTCGACGCTGGTGGAGCAGATCCTCGCCAGCCATTCGATGGTGGAAGGAACGCACGAGCTGCCCGACCTGGAGTTGCTGGCGCGCAGCCTCGAGCCCGGTGACTCCGGGTACCTTAATGTCGGCTTCGTCGACGCATTGGCCCGGTGCGAGCCACGCCAGCTGGCGATGCTCGGCGCTCAATACCTGAAGGCAACGCGCGTCTACCGCAAGACGAGCCGGCCGCTCTTCATCGACAAGATGCCCAACAACTGGGCCTTCGTACCCATGATCCGCCTGATCCTGCCGAACGCGAAGATCGTCGATGCGAGACGCAGCGCGATGGCCTGCTGCTTTTCGAACTTCAAGCAGCATTTCGCGCGCGGTCAGGCTTTCAGCTACCGTCTCGATCACTTGGCGCGCTACTACAAGGCCTACGTCCGCTTCATGTCACACATCGACCACGTGCTGCCCGGCGCTGTGCATCGGGTGAGGCACGAGGCCATGGTGGCGGATACGGATGCTCAGGTACGCCTGCTGCTGGAATCGCTGGGCCTGCCGTTCGAGCCGGCTTGCCTGCGCTTCTGGGAAACGGACCGTGCGGTCCAGACTGCCAGTTCGGAACAGGTGCGCCGCCCGATTTTCGGAGACGGAGTCGATCAGTGGCGCGATTTCGATCCGTTTCTGGGCGAACTGCGTGCAGGTCTCGGAGATCTGGTGCGGGAGTAACTCAGTGGCGCACCTCGCCGGGGCTGCGGCGCAGCACCAGCACATTGCCGGCGACGCACAGCGCGATGCCGCCAACCATCGCCGCGTCCCAGCGCAGGTCCTCGAACAGCGTCGACAGGGCAAGCGCCACGATCGGAATCGCGACGCCGGCGTAGCCGGCGCGGTCCGCGCCGATCCGGCCCAGCAATGTCAGATAGGCGACGAACGCAACCACGGACCCGAACAGCGCCAGGTAGAACAGCGAAGCGACGTACTGCGGCGAGCGATCGAAGGCGAAGTGCTGCCCGTCCATCATCGCGTAAGCGGCCACGAAGATTGCCCCATACATCATGGCCCACGCGTTCGCCTGGATCACCGGCAGCCGGTAGTTGTGATTGCGCGTGGCCGTCATGTTGCCCAGCGACGCGGCCGCGGTACCGAGCAGCGCGAAGAGCACGCCCAAGCGTCGCGCAGGCGAGGTCGAGAAATGCGCGAGCTCCGGCCAGAACACCAGGGTGACGCCAATCACCCCAAGGATCGCTCCCGACAACGCGGCCGGCTTGACCGGCACCGAGAAGAACAGGCGCAGTCCCAGGATGTTGCAGAACGCCATCAGCGAGAAAATCAGCGCAACCAGGCCGGAGGTCAGCGACTGCTCGGACAGGTACACCAGCACGTAGTTGACCCCGAACAGCAGCAGCCCCTGCAGCGCCAGCCACAGGTGGGTGCGGGCATCGAAGCGCAGCCGCAGGCGCTTGAACCTCGCATAGACCATCAGGATCAGCGCGGCCGCCGCGAATCGCCAGGCGACCGACACCGCCGGCGGCACGATTCCGAGCTGGAACTTGATCGCCAGCCAGGTCGATCCCCAGATCAGCACCGACAGCGCATAAAGCGCCAGGTCGCTCATCGCCCTCCTTCGCGCTGCGCGCTTCGGAGGGCAGGCCCCTCCATGCTGCGCGCGGGCCAGCCCGCCGAAGCGCGCAGCGCGAAGGAGGGTTCAGTAGCCACTAGGAGCGTTGCCGGGCCTCCACTTGATGCCGCATCCGATGCTTGGCTTCTGGTCGGCTGCAGGCTGACGGCCGGCCAGCACGGCCTCTGCGGCCGTGCGCAGCTCGCTCCCGGTAATGGGGACCTGGCTGTTCGGCCGGCTGGCGTCGAAGCGGCCCCGATAGACCAGGCGCTGCGCCGCGTCGAACAGATAGAACTCGGGCGTGCACACCGCCTGGTACGCCTTCGCGGTCTGCTGGGTCCGGTCAAAAAGGTAAGGGAAGGTGAACCCGGATTTTTTCGCCTCGATCGCCATCTGCTCCGGGCTGTCCTGGGGATACGCTTCCGGGTCGTTCGCGCTGATCGCCACCACGGCAAGCCCGCGCGGCTGAAACTCGCGTGCGAACTCGACGAAGGCCGCACGAATGTGCTGCACGTACGGGCAGTGATTGCAGATGAACGCGACCAGCAGCGCTGGCGAGGCTGCGTAGTCGCCCAGACGTATCGTTCGTCCGGATACGGTATCCGGCAGGGCGAAGTCGGGCGCCCGGGTTCCGAGCGGCAGATCCTTGGAGCTTTCGACAGCCATTGTTCGCTTCCCGATGGTAAGCGCGAATGGTAGCGCGCGCCGCTCGCCCGCCGGCCTGCTAACCGTGGGTGATTCGCTTGACCACGGCCGCCGTAAACACGGAAGTGGACGCAGTCCCGCCCAGGTCGCGTGTGCGCACCTTGTCCGCGTTCAAGGTCTGGTCGATCGCGGCACGCAGGCGATTCGCCAGGCTGCTCAATCCGCAATGATCGAGCATCAGCGCCGCGCCCAGCATCAGCGCCGTTGGATTGGCGACGCCCTTGCCGGCGATGTCCGGCGCCGAGCCATGCACGGCCTCGAATATGGCCGCGTCCGTTCCGATGTTCGCTCCCGGCGCCATCCCCAGGCCGCCGACCAGCCCCGCGACCAGGTCCGAAAGGATGTCTCCGAACAGGTTGGTCGTCACCAGCGTGTCGAACTGCCACGGGTCGAGCACGAGCTTCATCGCGCACGCGTCGATGATCGCGGTGTCCATCTCGATCCGGCCTTTGTACTTGCGGTCGTACACCTGCTGGGCCGTCTCCAGGAATATGCCGGTCAGCGCCTTCATGATGTTGGCCTTGTGCACGATCGTTACCTTGCGGCGTCCGGTCGCGATGGCATGCTCGAAAGCGAACTCCAGAAGGCGGCGACTGCCCTGGCGCGTGTTCACGCCAGTGGCCATCGCAACGGCGTGCGGATCGTCGTCGATCTGTATGAAGTGCTCGTAGCCCAGGTACAGTCCCTCGACGTTCTCGCGGACCACGACCAGGTCGACGTTTTCGTAGCGCCCGCCCGGGATCGCAGTGCGCACCGGCCTCAGGTTGGCGTACAGCTTGAACTCCTCGCGCAGCCGCACGTTCGAGGATCGGTAGCCGCCGCCCGAAGGCGTCTCCAGTGGTCCCTTCAGTGCCAGGCGCGTGTGCCGGATGCTTTCCAGCGTCGCCGGCGGCAGCGGATCGCCGGTCGACTTCAGCCCCTCCATCCCGGCCACCTGGCGATCCCACTGGAAAGGCGCCTGCAGCGCATCCAGCGCGGCCAGCGTGGCATCCACGATCTCAGGGCCGACGCCGTCTCCCGCGATAAGGGTTGCGGCAATTTTCTGGGTCATCGTCTCGCCTCCGGTCCGGCGTGGAAGTGAAGGGCAGCCGCGATTGTCTGGCATACGGCCATATCCGGACTGATCGGCGCAAGCGGGGGCGCACCACGGCGTCGGCCGTCGTTATTCGCTTATTAAGTTAACAAATACTCGTAACATATTGAATAATTGCATTTATTTATGACTGGCATTAGCACGGCACTTGAGGCAAACCGCGTAATCGTTGCGCATTCGTGTTGCTTGCCGGCGAGTTGACCCATGCACGCGGCCCACGCCCTCACAGTGCGCGAGCGAGTTGCGTCAAAACTGCAGCCGTTCGCTTGGCCAGCGCCGTGCGGCGCTTCTGCGCCGGCTGCGCCAGGCACAGCGTGCTCGTGATCTCCGGTTCGCTGATCGGAGTTGCCGACAGCTGATCCCGGTTGCCGGCGGCGCGGATCGCGCTCTCGGTGAGCGCGGCGTAGCCGTGACCGCCGCCGACCAGGTCGAGAATGGCGGGCACACTGGACACCTCCCAGCACACGTTCAGCTTCACTCCGGCGAGCGCCGCCTGCGACTCCATCAATTTGCGGAAGACGTGTCCGCGTTGCGGCATCACCAGCGGGTAGCGCGGCAGGTCCTTCAGCGCGACCGTCGCCTGCGGCGCCGCGGAGCGGGCGCCGATCAGGCACAGGCGCTCGACCAGCACCGGTGTGATCTCGATCGCCGCCAGCGGCTCCGGGTTATAAACCAGACCGAGGTCGACGCGCCCGGAGCTCAGCCACTCGCCAATGTGTGCGGAGAAGCCTTCGATGATCGCTATGCGCGCCTTGGGCAACTCGGCGCGAAACGTCTCGATCAGAGGCAGCGTCAACCGCCGTGCCAGGCTGGGCGGAAGCCCCACGACGATATGGCCGACGGCTTCGTCGCGCCGGGCGCCCAGATCGTAGTGGGCCGCCGCCACGAGCTGCAGAATGCCGTGCCCGTGCTCGAGCAGGCGCCGCCCCGCGTCGGTCAACGTGACTCCGCGCCCATTGCGCAGCAGCAGGACCTCGCGCAGCTCGGTTTCCAGCGCGCGCACCTGGCGACTCAACGCCGGCTGGGCAACGTCCAGCACGACAGCCGCCTTGCTGAAGCTGCCGAGCTCGGCCACGTGGATGAAGTATTCGATCTGTTTCAGATGCACCGATCGATGTTGCCACGAGCTATGCCGATTTGCTATAGCAGCTAGCGGCGGCCGCACCTTGGTTGAAAGCCCGGACCCTTCCAGAATCTGCTCTGTTCGACCGGATGGATGCGCGTGCAGACTGCAATTCCTTGCCTGCTGATGCGGGGCGGCACGTCCAAGGGGCCCTTTTTCAAGGCTTCCGATTTGCCGGCTGACCCGGCCACGCGCGACCGCGTGCTGCTGGCCGCGATGGGATCGCCCGACCAACGCCAGATCGACGGCCTGGGAGGGGCGCACCCATTGACCAGCAAGGTCGGCATCGTCTCGACCAGCGGCCGCCCCGGTGTCGACCTGGAATTCCTGTTTGCGCAGTTGCAGCCCGATAAGGACACGGTCGACACGACGCCGAACTGCGGCAATATGCTGGCCGCGGTCGTGCCGTTTGCGCTTGAGACGGGCCTGGTGCGGGCCCGCGGCGACGCCAGCACGTTTCGCGTGCTGACGCTGAACACCGAGATGGTGTGCGACATCACGGTTCAGACGCCCGCGGGCGAGGTTCAATACGAGGGCAACGCCCGGATCGACGGTGCGCCCGGAACGGCGGCGCCGATCAAGATCAACTTCCTGGACACGGCCGGTTCGGTGTGCGCCGGCCTCCTGCCCACCGGCAATGCGCGCGACCGGGTCACGGTCGAAGGCGTCGGCTCGCTGGACGTCACCTGCATCGACAATGGCATGCCGCTGGTGCTGCTGCGCGCGGCCGACGTGGGCCGTACCGGATACGAGAGCGTCGCGCAGTTGAACGCCGACAATGAACTGAAGGCAAAGCTGGAAGCGTTGCGGCTGGCGACCGGCCGTCTGATGGGCCTGGGCGACGTCGCGAACAAGACGTATCCGAAGATGACGCTGATAGCAAAGCCCAGTGAGGGCGGCAGCATCTGCACACGCTCATTCATTCCGCACGTGTGCCACGACGCGATCGGGGTGCTGGCCGCGGTCACGGTGGGCACAGCCTGCGTGTTGCCGGCGTCGATCACAGAGGCCATCGCGTTGATCCCGCCGGGAAATCCGAAGACGGTGACGGTGGAGCACCCGTCGGGCGAGTTCAGCGTCGAGCTGGAGATCGATCCCGCCCGGCCACAAACCGTCACGCGCGCCGCGCTGCTGCGCACCGCGCGCCTGATCATGCGGGGCCAGGTACTGATTCCCGCGTCGATCTGGAAGGGGCCGCGCGCATGATCATCGATTGTCACGGCCACTACACCACCGCGCCCAAGGCGCTGGAGGATTGGCGCAACCGCCAGATCGCCGCATTGAACCATCCAGCTCAGGGACCGAAGGCATCGGAGCTGCGGATCAGCGACGAGGAGCTGCGCGAGTCGATCGAGACCAACCAGCTGAGAAAAATGCGCGAGCGCGGCAGCGACCTGACGATTTTCTCGCCGCGAGCCAGCTTCATGGCGCACCACATCGGCAATTTCGAGACCAGCGCGACCTGGGCCGCACTGTGCAACGAGCTGTGCGCGCGCGTCGCAAGCCTGTTCCCGGACTGCTTCATCGGGGCGGCGATGCTGCCGCAATCGCCTGGAATCGATCCCAGGACCTCGATTCCGGAGCTCGAGAAGTGCGTTCGGCAATACGGGTTCGTCGCGATCAATCTGAATCCGGATCCTTCCGGGGGCCACTGGAAAGAGCCGCCGTTATCGGACCGCCACTGGTACCCGATCTACGAGAAGATGGTCGAGCTCGATGTGCCGGCGATGATCCATGTCAGCACCAGCTGCAATCCCTGCTTTCACACGACCGGGGCGCACTACCTGAACGCGGATACGACCGCCTTCATGCAGTGCCTGACCGCGGACCTTTTCAAGGACTTCCCGACCTTGAAATTCGTGATTCCGCACGGCGGCGGAGCCGTGCCGTACCACTGGGGTCGGTTCCGCGGTCTGGCGCAGGAGCTGAAAAAGCCGCTGCTGAAGGATCACCTCCTGAACAACATTTTCTTCGACACCTGCGTGTACCACCAGCCCGGCATCGATCTGCTCGCCCGCGTGATCCCGGTCGACAACATCCTGTTCGCCTCGGAGATGATCGGCGCGGTGCGCGGCATCGATCCGGAAACGGGTTTTTATTACGACGACACCCGGCGCTACATCGAGGCCGCACCGAACCTGTCCGCCGTCGATCGCGCCCGGATTTACGAAGGCAATGCGCGCCGCGTGTACCCGCGCCTGGACGCGGCGCTGAAGGCGCGGGGCACTGATTGAGCGCTTCGCCACCGGCTGCCGCCAGCGCCCGCCAACGACGTAGCGAAGGGAGAGTGCGATGTCCTTGAACAACCTCGGAGTCGTCAAGCGCAACATCGTCCGCACGGAGCGCGCGGTCGTCGAGAGACTGGCGAATTTCGGCGTCGCCACGGTCCACGAAGCGATGGGCCGCGTGGGATTGATGAAGCCTTATCTGCGCCCGATCTATCCGGGCGCGCAGCTGTGCGGCAGCGCGGTCACGGTGTTGATGCAACCCGGCGACAACTGGATGCTGCATGTAGCGGCCGAGCAACTCAGGGAAGGCGACGTCGTGGTCGCTGCCTGCACCGCCGACAGCGAAGACGGCTTCTTCGGCGAGCTGCTGGCCACGTCGTTCCGCGCGCGCGGCGGCCGCGGCTTGGTGATCGACGGGGGCGCGCGTGACATCAAGGAGCTGACCGCGATCAGGTTCCCGGTGTTCTGCCGCGCGATCAGCGCCAAGGGGACGGTCAAGGCCTCGCTGGGCTCGGTCAACATCCCGGTCGTGTGCGCCGGCGCGCTGGTCAACCCGGGCGACGTGGTGCTGGCCGATGACGACGGCGTGGTGGTCGTTCCAGCCGCCCTGGCAGGGCAGGTGGCCGAGGCGGCACAGGTGCGCGAAGCGAGCGAGGCCGATAAGCGCGCAAAGCTGGCGGCCGGGGTGCTCGGCCTGGACATGTACAAGATGCGCGAGCCGCTGGAGCGCGCCGGGCTCAGATACATTGACTGACATTTCGACAGAACTACCGCGACAGAACTACTGCGACAGAACTACCGCGAGTGAACGACTGCGACTGAACCACGACGGCGGCGCGATGAGTGTATCCGGCGATCCTTTCCGATGGCGTGTGGGCCTGGTCGGCTACGGCGAGGTCGGCCAGATCCTGGCCGAGGACCTGCGTGGCAAGGGTGTGGCGGTGGCGATGTACGACCTGAAGCTCGGAACGGATGCGGGCGCCCGGATGCGGCAGCACGCGGCCGAGCACGGCGTGCAGATCGCGTCTTCGCACGGGCTGCTCGCCGCCAACGTCGATTTGCTGATATCGGCGGTTACGGCCAGTCAGGCCGTGCCGGCTGCGCAGGCCTGCGCGGGCAGTGTCGCGACGGGCAGCTTCTTCCTGGATTTCAATTCGGCCTCGCCGAGCGCAAAGATCCGGGCCGCTGGCTTGGTCGACGGCGCCGGGGGGCGCTACGTGGAGGGTGCCGTGATGACCTCGGTGCCGCCGTACCGGATCCGGGTGCCCTTGCTGCTGGGAGGCCCGCACGCCGTTGCTTTGGGGCCGGGCCTGTCTGCACTGGGATTCGACGCCAAGCTGTCGTCGCAGAAGCTGGGAATCGCTTCGGCCACCAAGATGTGCCGCAGCGTGATGATCAAGGGCCTGGAGGCGATGGTGATCGAGACCCTTACGACCGCGCGCGCCTGGGGCGTCGAAGACCAGGTACTCGCCTCGCTGCAGGAGACATTCCCGGGGCTTCGCTGGGACGAGCAGGGCTCGTACTTCTTTCGGCGCGTGATCGAGCACGGCCGCCGCCGGGCCGAGGAGATGCTTGAAGCGGCGCAGACCGTTCGTGAAGCCGGACTGGAACCTTGGTCGGCCGGCGCCACCGCACAGCGGCAGGCCTGGGTCGCGGATCTGGTCGAACGAGGCGTGCTCGGCGGCGAGGTCGGCGAAAAGTCGGCTGGGCGCAGCAACTGGCGCGCCGACGCCGATCGTATTCTCGCTTCGGCCGACGTGGCGGCCAGGCGCCGGTGAATCGACCTGACCCCGCGCACCCATGGATCCCGACTGGCTGCCGTTTCATCCCAACCCGTCGACCCCGACGTTTCAGCTGCCGCCGGGCTCGGTCGATGCGCACTGCCATGTGTTCGGTCCCGCCGCGCAGTTTCCGTTCGCTCCGGAGCGGCGCTACACGCCCTGCGATGCCTCGTGCCAGCAGCTTTTTGCGTTACGCGACCGGCTTGGAGTCGCGCGCAACGTCGTCGTGCAGGCGACCTGCCATGGCGCCGACAACCGAGCGGTCGTCGATGCACTGGAGCGGTCGCAGGGCAGGGCGCGCGGGGTGGCAACCGTGCGACGCGGCGTAACGCCGCGCGAGCTCGCCCAGCTGCACGAGGCCGGAGTCCGGGGCGTGCGCTTCAACTTCGTCAAACGCCTGGTCGATTTCACGCCGCGCGAGGAACTGATGGAGATCGCGCACCGGATCGCGCCGCTGGGCTGGCACGTTGTCGTCTATTTCGAGGCGGCCGATCTGCCGGAACTGTGGAATTTCTTCACCTTACTGCCCACCACGGTCGTGGTCGACCACATGGGGCGCCCGGACGTCACGAAGCCGGTCGATGGGCCCGAGTTCGAACGCTTCGTGCGATTGATCCGCGAGCACGCAAACATCTGGACCAAGGTCAGCTGTCCCGAGCGGCTCAGCGTTTCGGGGCCACCCGCGGTCAACGGACAACGCAATGCGTACCGCGACGTGCTTCCATTCGCCCGGCGGCTGGTCGAGACGTTTCCCGACCGCGTGCTGTGGGGTACCGACTGGCCCCATCCCAATCTGAAGAATCACATGCCCGACGACGGCCTGCTGGTCGACTTCGTGCCGCACATCGCGACCACGCAGGAATTGCAGCGCAAGCTGCTGGTAGACAATCCGATGCGGCTGTACTGGCCCGATTGAACTGCGCGAGCCGACGGGCGGGAATCGGCCTGCGGGAACCGAGCAGCAGCAACTGAGGGGTTGGAAAAGGCGATCGCGATGGCGCTGGATAAGCCCTACAAGGACGTGCCGGGCACGACAATCTTCGACGCAGAGCAGTCGCGCCTGGGCTATCACTTGAACCAGTTCTGCATGTCGTTGATGAAGGCCGAGAACCGCGCTCGTTTCAAGGCCGACGAGCGCAAATATCTGAACGACTGGCCGATGAGCGAGGAACAGAAACAGGCGGTCCTGGCGCGCGACCTGAACCGCTGCATCGAGTTGGGCGGGAACATCTACTTCCTGGCCAAGCTCGGCGCCACCGACGGGCGCAGCTTCCAGTACATGGCCGCGAGCATGACGGGAATGACACAGCAGCAATATGCACAGATGATGCTCGAGGGTGGCCGCTCACCGGAAGGCAATCGGCGTGTGGGCGAAGAGCGGAAAGGCAAGCCCGGTGGCTAGCATCTCGGCCAGCGTCTACACCTCGCACATTCCGGCGATCGGCGCGGCGCTCGACCTGGGAAAGACGGCCGAGCCGTACTGGCAGCCCGTGTTCAGCGGCTATCAGCGCTCGAAAGAGTGGATGGCTAAGCACGTGCCCGACGCGATCGTGCTCGTCTACAACGACCACGCCACCGCTTTCAGCCTGGATCTGGTTCCGACGTTCGCGATCGGGACCGGGGAGCGGTTCATGCCGGCCGACGAGGGCTGGGGTGCGCGGCCGGTCCCGGAGGTGCTTGGCCACCCTGAGCTCGCCGCGCATATTGCGCACTCGGTGATCCAGGACGATTTCGACCTGACGATCGTCAACCGGATGGATGTCGACCACGGCCTGACGGTGCCGCTGAGCCTGATGTTCGGCCAGCCTTCGGCGTGGCCCTGCCGGGTGATCCCGTTCGCGGTCAACGTCGTGTTGTACCCGGTCCCTTCGGGACGCCGTTGCTGGAATCTGGGCCGCGCGATCCGCAAGGCGATTGCGCTGTACGACGAGCCGCTCAAAGTTCAGGTCTGGGGCACCGGCGGAATGAGCCATCAGTTGCAGGGTCCGCGCGCGGGTTTGATCAATCGGGAGTTCGACCAGTCGTTCCTGGACCGGCTGATCGCCGATCCCGAAGGCCTGGCGCAGATGCCGCATGTCGACTACGTGCGCGAGGCCGGCTCCGAGGGCATCGAGCTCGTGATGTGGCTGATTGCGCGCGGGGCGATGAGCGATCGCGCCCCGACCGTCGTGCATCGCTTCTACCATGTGCCGGCCTCCAATACCGCGGTCGGTCACCTGATCCTGGAGAATAACGAATGAGCACTGTCGATGTTGCGTTGGCCGGTGCCGGCGCATTCGGAATCAAGCACCTCGATGCGCTGGCCCGGATCGAGGACGTCAAGGTGGTGTCGCTCGTCGGTCGGGAGCTCGACAAGGTCCGCGCGGTGGCGCAGCGGTACGGGGTTGAGCACGTCACCACCGAGCTGGCCGACAGCCTCGCTCTGAAGCAGGTCGACGCTGTCATCCTGTGCACGCCCACGCAGTTGCACGCCGAGCAGGCGATCCAGTGCCTGCGGGCCGGCAAGCACGTGCAGGTCGAGATCCCGCTGGCCGACAATCTGCGTGACGCCGAATCGGTCGCGGCGCGGCAACGGCAGGTGGGCAAGGTCGCGATGGTCGGCCATACGCGCCGCTTCAATCCCAGCCACCAGCTGTTGCACCGGAAAATCCAGGCGAGGCAATTCACGATTCAGCAGATGGATGTCCAGACGTACTTCTTCCGGCGCACCAACACCAACGCGCTCGGCCAGCCGCGCAGCTGGACCGATCATCTGTTGTGGCATCACGCGGCGCACACGGTGGACCTGTTCGGCTGGCAGACGGGCGGTGAAATCGTGCAGGCCAGCGCGATCCGGGGACCGATCCACCCCGAGCTGCGGATCGCGATGGACATGAGCATCCAGTTGCGCGCGAGCACCGGCGCGATCTGCACGCTGAGCTTGAGCTTCAACAATGACGGACCGCTGGGGAGCTTCTTCCGATACATCGGCGACACCGGCACCTATGTCGCCCGGTACGACGATCTGTTCAACGGCAAGGAAGAAAGAATCGACGTCAGCCAGGTCGACGTATCGACCGACGGCATCGAGCTGCAGGACCGGGAGTTCATCGCGGCCATCCGCGCGGGGCGCGAACCGAACTCGAGCGTGGCGGCGGTTCTGCCGTGCTATCGAACGCTGCATCGCCTCGATCAGCAGCTCGCAGCCCAGGATGATTGAGGCACACATGTCCCCGCTCGCCACAGGCTCGCTGCCGACCCGCTCGATCGGGCCGTTCGAGGTTTCGGCGATCGGGCTCGGGTGCATGAACCTGAGTCACGCCTACGGCGTGCCTCCGCCACCGCACGCGGCCGAGGCCCTGCTGCGGCGTGCGCTCGAACTGGGCATCACCTTGTTCGACACTGCGGCTCTGTACGGCTTTGGCGAGAACGAGGAGCTGCTGGGGCGCGTGCTGGCGCCGCACCGCCGCGAGATCAATCTGGCCAGCAAATGCGGGATGACCGGAGTGCAGGGCAAACGTGTGATCGACGGACGGCCCGAAACCCTGCGGCGCACGTGCGACGAGAGCCTGCGGCGCCTGCGCACCGACGTGATCGACCTGTACTACCTGCATCGCTGGGACCGCGCCGTGCCGATCGAAGACAGCGTCGGAGCGCTGTCCGACCTCGTCCGTGCCGGCAAGGTGCGGGCGATCGGCTTGTCGGAAGTTTCGGCGGCGACCCTTGTGCGGGCGCACGCGGTTCACCCGATCGCCGCGCTGCAGTCCGAGTATTCGCTGTGGACGCGCAATTCGGAGATCGCTGCGCTGCAGACCTGCCGGCAGATCGGCGCGGCGTTTGTCGCTTTCAGTCCGCTGGGCCGCGGATTTTTCGGTGGCGAGCTGCGCGACGCGACCGCGCTGGCCTCGGGCGACATCCGCCGCACGATGCCTCGCTTCGAGTCCGAAGCGTACTCGGCCAACCTGCAGCTGCTGGACCAGTATGCGGCACTGGCGCAGGAGGCAGGCTGCACGCCGGCACAACTGGCGCTCGCCTGGCTGCTGGCCCGCGGGCCGCATGTGGTGCCGATTCCCGGCACCACGCGGATCCGGCACCTGGAGGACAACGTGGGTGCGGCAGCCGTCAGCCTGAGGGGAGACCTGGCGACCCGGCTCGATGCGCTGATCAACCAGGGCAGCGTGAGCGGTGCCCGCTATGGCGCGAACACGCAGACGGAAATCGATACCGAGGAATTCTGAGCCAAAGGCCGGATGGAAACGCGCATGGACACCCGCGTGGCAATCATCGGCTCAGGGCCGTCGGGCCTGATGCTCGGGCAGCTGCTGCATCGCGCCGGCGTCGAGGCCGTCGTCATCGATAACAAGAGCCCCGAATACATCCTGGGCAGGATCCGGGCTGGTGTGCTTGAAACCGTCACCGTCGATCTGCTCGACGAGGCCGGCGTCGGCGATCGTCTGCATGCACAAGGGCTGGTGCACAAAGGAATCAACGTCGCGTTCGGCGGAACGCGGCATCGGATCGATTTTGAAGGCTTGACCGGCCGGCATGTCGTCGTGTACGGGCAGACCGAAGTCACGCGCGACCTGATGGACGCGCGCATCGCGTGCGGCGCCGCCAGCGTCTACGAGGTGCAGGACGTGCGCATCGAGGGTTGCGAAACCGAGCGGCCGGTTGTGCGGTACCGCAAGGGCGGCAGCGAGCACGAGCTGAGGTGCGAGTTCGTCGCCGGCTGCGACGGCTTTCACGGCGTGTGCCGGCAGAGCCTGCCGGCGCAGGCTTATCGCACTTACGAGCGCGTTTATCCGTTCGGCTGGATCGGGCTGCTGTCGGACACCGCGCCGGTGTCCGATGAGCTGATCTATGCCAATCACGAACGCGGCTTCGCGCTGTGCAGCATGCGTTCGCCGTCGCGAAGCCGCTACTATCTGCAATGCACGCTGGCCGAGCGGGTCGAGGAATGGCCCGATGAGCGCTTTTGGGCTGAACTGAAGCTGCGGCTGGATCCGGGGGTCGCGGAGCGCCTGGTGATCGGGCCTTCGATCGAAAAGAGCATCGCGCCGCTGCGCAGTTTCGTGGTCGAGCCGATGCGCTTCGGGCGTCTGTTTCTCGCTGGAGATGCCGCGCACATCGTGCCGCCGACCGGCGCCAAGGGACTGAACCTGGCCGCCAGCGATATCCGCTACCTCTCGCGTGCACTGATCCGGTTTTATCGAAGCGGCGACAACTACGAGCTGGAACAGTACTCCGACCGCTGCCTGCGGCGCGTCTGGCTGGCCGAGCGCTTCTCCTGGTGGATGACCTCGATCCTGCATCGCTTTCCCGACGCGGGCGAATTCGGAGCCAGGATCCAGCGGGCCGAGCTCGAATACCTGGTCAGATCGCGCGCGGCGGCGACCGCGCTGGCCGAAAGCTACGTGGGCTTGCCGATCGAGGATTGAACGACCACACAACAGGAGGAGGCAGACGATGAGTATCCGAAAAGCCACAGGTGCCGCGTTGTGCGCGCTGCTCGGGACGTCGGTCGCATGGCCCGCGGCAGGCGAGCAGACCGTGAAGATCGGCCTGATTCTGCCGATGTCCGGGCCTTTCGCCGGCTACGGCAGGCAGATCGAAAACGGCGTGCGGCTGTACCTGAAGCAGCACGGCGACACGTTCGCCGGCCGCAAGGTGGAGCTGCTCGTGAAGGACGACACCGGCGTTGCCCCGGAGATCAGCAAACGGGTCGCACAGGAACTGGTCGTCGGGGACAAGGTGGACATCCTGGCCGGCTTCGGCCTGACTCCGTCCGCGTTTGCGGTCGCGCCGATCGCAACCGAGGCGAAAAAACCAATGATCGTGATGAATGCCGCCACTTCGGCCGTGACCACGAAATCGGAGTACATCGTTCGAACCTCGATGACGCTGCCTCAGATCACGGCACCGATTGCGAGCTGGGCCGCCAAAAACGGCATCCGGAAGGTGTTCACCGTGGTGGCAGACTACGGTCCTGGCCACGACGCCGAGGCGCAATTCAAGAAGACCTTCGAGGGCGCCGGCGGGGTGGTGGTTGGTGAGGTGCGCACTCCGGTAAAAAACCCGGATTTCGCGCCCTTCCTGCAGAAGGTCAAGGACACGCGGCCGGACGCGGTGTTCCTGTTCGTGCCGGCCGGAGAGCAGGGCGTCGGCTTCATGAAGGGATTTGCCGAGCGGGGCTTGGCCAAGGCCGGGATCCGGTTGATCGCAACCGGCGACCTGACCGCGGAGTTGGTGCTGGACGCGATCGGCGATCCGGCGCTGGGCGTGATCAATTCCTTCCACTACGCGGAGTCTCATAATTCACCCGAGAACAAGGCGTTTACCGAAGCCTGGTATCAGTCGTACGGCCCCGACCGGCCGGACTTCATGGCCGTGGCCGGCTACGACGGCATGCACCTGATCGCCGAAACGCTGAAGAAGACCGGCGGCAACACCGACGCAGACAAGTTCGTCGAAGCGGCCAAGGGCATGAAATGGATCAGCCCGAGGGGCCCGGTCAGCATCGATCCTGCGACCCGCGACATCGTGCAGACGATCTACATCCGCAAGGTGGAAAGAGTCGGCAACAAGCTCCAAAACGTTGAGTTCGACCAGGTTCCGGATTTCAGGGATCCGGGCAAACCCTGATGGCGGTCCCGACCCTCCCCCGACCTCTCTCCCGCAGGTGGGAGAGGGGAGTTTGATCGGTAGGCATTCGCGAGGCCCGTCATGACCGTGATCTTCGACGGCATCGCCTCGGGGATGCTGCTGTTCCTGATCAGTGTCGGACTGTCCGTTACGCTGGGGCTGATGGGCTTCGTCAACCTGGCGCACGGCGCTTTTGCGATGCTGGGCGGGTACGTGTGCGTGTTGTTGCTCAACCGTGCCGGGGTGCCTTTCCTGGCCACACTGCCGCTGGTGGTCGTCGTCGTGGCGCTGGTCGGGGTCGTTCTGGAGCGGACCCTGTACCGGCGGCTGTACGGTGCCACCCATCTGGACCAGGTGCTGTTCTCGATCGGCCTGATGCTGATGGCCATCGGTGCCGCTCACTATAGTTTCGGCGATCATCAGCAGCCGCTGGTGCTGCCGCAATTTCTTCAAGGTCAGATCAATCTGCCCGGTCTGGACCTCGGAATCTACCGCCTGTTCCTGGTCTTCGTGGGGCTGGCGATTGCCGCCGGGCTCGAGCTGCTGATATGGCGGACCCGCTTCGGCGCACAGCTGCGTGCAGCCGTGGACAACCCGACGGCAGCGCGGGGACTGGGCATCGACGTGGGTCGGGTCTTCACGTTTGCGTTCGCGCTGGGTTCGGGCCTGGCCGGGTTGGGCGGCGCGCTCGGAGTCGAGGTGCTCGGGCTGGACCCCGGCTTTCCAGTCAAGTACATCGTCTATTTCCTGATCGTGGTGGCGGTCGGTGGCAGCGGCAGCATCAAAGGATCGCTGCTCGGCTCGCTGATCCTGGGCGTGGCCGACGTGGCGGGCAAGTATTACGTGCCGCAGGTTGGCGCCTTCGTCATCTACGCGGTGATGGTCGCGATGTTGATTGTCCGTCCCGAGGGTCTGTTTGGCCGTCGCGTCGCTCGCTGAGATGGCCCGCCCAGGCGTCGACCCGACTGCGCTGACGCGGGCTGCGCGCTGGCAGTGGGCCGAATGGGTCTTCTGGCTGATGCCGCTGATCGCGTATTTCGCGTTTCCGCAGAACCTGGTGTTCCTGTCGCAAATTGCGATCACCGCGCTCTTCTGTCTCTCGCTGGACCTGATCCTCGGCTACGCCGGAATCGTCTCGCTCGGCCACACGGCTTTTTTCGGCGTGGGCGCCTACACCGCCGGCCTGCTGGCCAGTCACGGTCACGGTGAACCGCTGCTTGGGCTGTTCGGGGCGGCCGCGTGCGCTGCGGGTCTCGGGTTCGTGAGCAGTTTCCTGGTCTTGCGTGGCGCCGACCTGACCCGCCTGATGGTGACACTGGGCGTGTCGATGATGCTGTTCGAGGCAGCCAACAAGCTGACCGACCTCACCGGCGGCGTCGACGGGCTCCAGGGGATCACCGTGGAGCCGCTGCTGGGCCGATTCTCCTTCGACCTGTATGGCAAGACCGCCTTCTGGTACTCGTTCATCGTGCTGTTCCTCCTGTTCTGGGTTGCGCGGCGCCTGGTGCACAGCCCGGTCGGGTTGAGCCTGCGCGGAATCCGCCAGAACGTCGGCCGGATGCCTGCGCTGGGGACGCCGGTGAATCGCCGGCTGGCGGCGATCTACACGGTGGGAGCCGCCTACGCCGGGGTGGCCGGCGCGCTGCTGGCCCAGACCACGCAGTTCGTCGCGGTCGATGTGCTGGCATTTCCGCGCTCTGCCGAGCTGCTGCTGATGCTGGTGCTCGGTGGAGCCGGCAACCTGTATGGCGCGCTGCTCGGGGCTATCGTGTTCATGACCGCGCGCCACCTGTTGTCGGACCTCAATCCGCAGTACTGGCAATTCTGGCTGGGCATGTTGCTGGTGTTGATCGTTCTGTTCGCGCGCGACGGAATCGTCGGAGGCTTGCGCCGCGCGGCGCGGCGTCTGTCGCGGAGTCGTCGATGAGCGCGGTGCTGCAAACCCGCGGGCTCGTCAAATGCTTCGGCCGCTTCGTCGCCACCAACGACGTGAACCTGAGCGTGCGGGCCGGCGCCCGCCATGCGCTGATCGGCCCCAACGGAGCGGGCAAGACCACGCTGATCAACCTGCTGACGGGATTCCTGGACCCATCGGCGGGCGACGTGCTGCTCAAGGGCGAGGTCGTGACTCGATTGCCGCAACATCGCCGGGTGCAGCGTGGCCTGGTCCGGACCTTCCAGATCAACCGCCTGTTTGCCGATCTGACCGTGCTCGAATCGGTGCTGATGGCCGTCAACGAGCGGCTCGGCCTGGGCGCGCGCTTCTGGCGGCCGGTCGGCGCCTTCGGGCAAGCGGTCGACGAAGCGGCCACCGTGTTGCAGAACCTGAATCTTCTGGAGGTGGCTCACGAAAGAACGCGCAACCTGCCATACGGCAAGCAGCGCCTGGTTGAAATCGCGCTGGCACTGGCGGCCAGACCTGAAGTGCTGCTGCTGGATGAGCCGGCCGCCGGCGTGCCCGCAGGCGAGAGCCGCGAGCTGTTCGAAACGATCGCCCAGCTGCCACCCGATGTCACCGTATTGCTGATCGAGCACGACATGGACCTGGTGTTCCGCTTCGCCGATCGCATCTCGGTCCTGGTCAACGGAGGATTGCTGACCGAGGGCGAGCCGGACGCGATCGCCCGCGATCCGAGGGTCAAGGAGGTTTATCTGGGCGAGGCGATCAGTGGCTGAGCTGCTGCGGGTCGAGGGGCTGTGCGCCGGCTACGGGGACTCCGTTGTGCTGGAGGACATCTCGTTCCGCCTCGAGGATGCCGGCAGTCTGGCTCTGCTGGGCCGCAACGGGATGGGCAAGACCACCTTGCTGGCCACCTTGATGGGCGCGACGCGGCGCCGCCGCGGCAACATCGTGTACCGGGGCTCGGATCTCGTGGCCGTGCCGACGCACGGGCGTGCTTCGCTCGGACTCGGCTGGGTTCCTCAGGAACGGGATATTTTCGCGTCGCTGAGTGTGGAAGAGAACCTGACCGTCGTGGCCCGGCCTGGCCCTTGGGACCTGGCGCGCGTTTACGCGCTGTTTCCGAGGCTGGGGGAGCGCCGCTCCCAGATGGGCAACCAGCTTTCGGGCGGTGAGCAGCAGATGCTTGCGATCGCGCGTGCGCTGATGCTCAATCCCCGCCTGTTGCTGCTGGATGAGCCGCTGGAAGGGCTGGCGCCGTTGATCGTGCAGGAGCTGCTGGGCGCGATCCGGGGCCTGATCGAGAAGGCCGGCATGGCGGTGATCCTGGTGGAGCAGCACGCGCGCCAGATCCTGCCGCTGACGCGCCAGGCCCTGGTGCTCGAGCGAGGCCGCAGCGTCTATCTGGGCGACAGCGAACCGCTGCGCCGCGACCGGGCAATGCTGGACGCCTGGCTCGGAGTGGCGTCGCACTGAATGTCGAAGCGTTCACCGGCCGCTCCGAGTTCATCTTGTACTATAAATAATATGCGTAACGTATTGATATATAATTAAATTTCTTATTTATATTTCCTGGCCATCCATGGGCGACTGCTGACGGCCTGGTCGGCCGCGGGCATCTTCGGTCCGGTCATCGTGATTTACATTCGCGAGGCGCGGGCGGGTTTCTCCTGGACCGGCTGACCCGGCTCGAACTTGCTTTCGGGCCGCATCCGAAACGCCAGTACGATCCCGAAGCCCATCAGGACCATGCTGCCGACAAACGGCAGCTCCCAGTTGCCGAACCGATCGATCAGTTGCCCGGACAGCACCGGGCTGACGATGGCAGCGAGCGCCGACCCCGTGTTCATCATGCCGCTGGCCGTGCCCGAATAGGCGGGCGCGATGTCCATCGGGATGGCCCACATCGGGCCGATCGTCATTTCCGCAAAGAAGAATCCGGCTGAAAGGCAGATCAGAGAAACGTACAGGCTGTGCATGAACAGCAGCGGCACCAGCGACAGCAGCGTCAGAAGCATGCAGACGGCCACCATCCGGCTGCGCGCCTGTTTCAGGCTGCCGGTGCGCCGATACACGATGTCGGTCACGACGCCGCCCAGCGTATCGCCGACCACGCCGGCGAAGAAGACGCTCGAAGCGAAAATGGCCGACTTCTTCAGGTTCAAGTCGTAGCTGTGCAGGAAGTACTGCGGGATCCAGCTCAGGAAGAGCCAAAGGGTCCAGCCGTAGCAGAAGTAGACGATCGTCACGGGAATCATTCGCCGGAACAGCGGCCCCCACGGGACTTGCGGCTTGCCGGCGTTGGGCGCCGGCACGCTGTCGAGCTCGGCCTGCGTGATGCGCGGGTGATCGCTGGGGTGTTCGGTGAAGGTCAGTGCCCACAGAACGACCCATGCGAGGCTGATCGCCGCGCAGACGTAGAACGACGCGCGCCAGCCGTAAGCCGTCATCACCGCGGCAACAATCATGGGCGCAACCGTGTTTCCCGCGCGCGCGCACGCGTGCGTGATGCCTTGCACGAAGCCGCGGCTTTCTTTGGCGAACCAGCGTGACATGGCACAGGTCGAGGCTGGAAAGGTCGCTCCCTCGCCAAGGCCGAGCAGCACCCGCGCCACCAGAAGTGTGGCGAGTCCGGTTGCCAGGCCCGTCAGAGCCGTCGCTGCGGTCCACAGGAGTCCGCACGCGATCAGCGTCCTGCGGGCCCCGAACCGGTCGCTGACCCAGCCGCCGATGATCTGCAACACCAGGTAAGGGTAGGCGAAGCCCGAGAACACCAGGCCGATTTGGGTCTTGTTCAGGCCGAAGTCCTTCGCGAAGCCTTCCGCCGCCGTGCTGACGTTGACCCGATCCAGGTAGGTGATGAAGTACATCAGGCACAACAACATCAGCACGACAGTGCTTGCGCGAAACGGCTTCATCGTCCCTCTCCAGAGTCTGTTTCAAGCATCGGCCGGCGAGCCGCGCTGCATTGCAGTGTCCGTCGCAACAGCATGCTCGGCGCCGGTTCGCATGTCACATAATATCCACCCGGTGAATATCGCTCATTGGATCCGGACATCACGGCGTTCTTCCGCCGTCGGGACACCTTCTTGTAAGCCGCGGAGGGATGGCATGCGCTATCAGGATCTGATGTGCCCCCGGCGATAGACCTGGGCGAAGCGCTGGCGCGCCGCTTGCGAGCCGAGACGCAGGGCGAAGTCCTGTTCGATGCGGCCTCGCGCGGTCGCTATGCGACCGATGCTTCGATCTACCAGATCATGCCGGTGGGGGTTCTGGTACCCCGGAGCGAGCGTGACGTCGCGACGGCGATCGACATCGCGCGCGACTTGAAGGTCCCGGTGCTCGCGCGCGGCGCCGGGACGAGCCAGTGTGGACAGACGACCGGCGCGGCACTGGTGGTCGACAACTCCAAGCACCTGCGCCGTGTGCTCGCCGTCGATCCCGAGGCACGCACCGCCACCGTCGAGCCCGGGGTCGTGCTCGACCAGTTGAACGCGCAGCTCAAGCCGCAAGGCCTGTGGTTTCCGGTGGACGTGTCGACCGGTGCGCAGGCCACGCTGGGCGGCATGGCCGGCAACAATTCCTGCGGCTCGCGCTCGATCGCGTACGGCAACATGGTGCACAACGTGCTCGGGGCAAGCGCCTGGCTATCGGATGGCTCGCTGGTCGAATTCGGCCCGGTGTCGACGCTGAGCGCCAACGCGGCCGCGATCGCCGATTTCGTGCGCGATCTGGCCGAGCGGCTCCGACCGCACATCGAGGCGCGCTGGCCTACTCTGCTGCGCCGCGTCGCAGGATACAACCTGGACATCTTCCACAACCGTGGCGAGCGGCCCTATACCCCGGACGGCGGCGTGAACCTGGCGCATCTGCTGATCGGCTCGGAGGGCACGCTGGCCTATACGAAGACGCTGAAATTGCAGCTCCTGGAGCTGCCGCGCGCCAAGGTGCTCGGCGTGGTCAACTTTCCGACCTTTCACGCCGCGATGGATGCAGCCCAGCATCTGGTCAAGCTCGGGCCGACCGCGGTGGAACTCGTCGATCGCACGATGATCGAGCTGAGCCGCGCGAATCCCGAATTCAAGCCGACCGTTGAAACGGCCTTGATCGGCAGCCCGGCCGCGCTGCTGCTCGTGGAGTTCTCCGGCGCCGACAAGGCCGTGCTGCTGCCCAAGCTGGCCGATCTCGTCGCGCTGATGGACGAGCTCGGACACCCCGGCAGCGTGGTCCGGATGGTGGACGACGCGCTGCAAAGGAACGTCTGGGAGGTGCGCAAGGCCGGGCTCAACATCATGATGAGCCTGAAAGGCGACGGCAAGCCGGTCAGCTTCATCGAGGACTGCGCCGTGCCCCTGGAGCATCTGGCGAGCTACACCGACGCGCTGACCGAGGTGTTCGCCAGGCACGGTACGCACGGGACCTGGTACGCGCATGCCTCGGTCGGTACGCTGCACGTGCGCCCCATCCTGGACATGCGCCGCGCCGGCCCGGAAGGTGGGGCCGCGAAAATGCGCGCGATCGCCGAGGAAGCGGCAGAGCTCGTGCGAAAGTACAAAGGCGCCTACAGCGGCGAACATGGCGACGGCCTGTGCCGCGGCGAGTGGATCGAATGGCAGTTCGGCCCCGCGATCAACGAAGCCTTTCGTGCGATCAAGCGCCGGCTCGATCCGATTGACCTGTTCAACCCCGGCAAGATCGTCGATCCGCCCAGAATGGACGACGGTTCACTGTTCCGGTTCCCGCCGCCGACCGCACCCCGGCCATACCGGACCATTGCGCTCACGCCCGTGCTCGACTGGTCGGCCTGGAATGTGCAGAACGACCCGGTGACCGGGCAGACGAGCCCACCCGGCACGGGCGGCGATACGACTGGCGGATTGGCCAAGGCCGTCGAGATGTGCAACAACAACGGCCATTGCCGCAAGTTCGATGCGGGCACGATGTGCCCGAGCTTTCACGCCACGCGCGACGAGCAGCACGTCACGCGCGGCCGCGCCAACACCCTCAGACTCGCTCTATCCGGGCAGCTCGGGCCGGACGCTTTCACGAGCCAGGCAGCGTACGAGGCGATGGACTTGTGCGTCAGCTGCAAGGGCTGCCGGCGAGAGTGTCCCACCGGCGTCGATATGGCGAGGATGAAGCTGGAGTTTCTGGCCCATTACAAAGAGCGGCACGGTCACACTTTGAAGGATCACCTGGTCGCCAGGCTGCCCGACTATGCCCGAACGGCCAGCCGTCTGTCATCGCTGTTTAATCTGCGCGACGAGCTGCCTGGCGCTGCCTGGCTCAGTGAGAAGCTGCTCGGCTTCTCAAGGCGGCGCCCGCTGCCGAGGTGGCGCGCCGACACCTTCTGGCGATCGCACCAGCCGGCGCTGTTCGCCAGCGGCCAGGACACGCTGGCGGCCGCGCGCGCCGGTGACAAGGCGGCCGTGCTGTTCGTCGACACCTTCAACGGCACGTTCGAGAAGGAGAATGCGCTGGCCGCGGCCCGCGTGCTCAAAGCCGCAGGCTACGTGGTGCACACGCTCGCCGCACGTGGCGGACATCGTTGCTGCGGCCGCACCTTCCTGTCGGTCGGCATGGTCGAAGCGGCGAAATCCAAAGCCAGCGCCCTGATCGCCGAGCTGCTGCCCTTCGCCAGCGCGGGAATCGCCGTCGTCGGGCTGGAGCCCTCGTGCCTGCTGACGCTGCGCGACGAGGCGCTGGTCATGGGGCTGGGTGAGGGCGCGCAGATCGTGGCTGAGCAAGCACTGATGTTCGAGGAATTTGTGGCACGCGAAGCCGAGGCTGGCCGCTTTGAGCTCGGATTCAAGCCCGCGCAGAGACCCCTATTGGTTCACGGTCACTGTCATCAGAAAGCGTTCGGCGCACTCAGTCCGGTTCTTGAGGTGCTGCGGCTTATCCCCAACGCGAGCCCGGAGTTGATTGAAAGCTCCTGCTGCGGCATGGCCGGAAGCTTCGGCTACGAAGCTGGCCACTACGACGTGTCGATGCGGATGATGCAGGCGAATCTTTTGCCTGCCGTGCTTAAGAGCCCGCAAGCCATCGTCGTGGCGGATGGAACCAGCTGTCGTCAACAGATCGCACACGGCGCACATCGAGAGGCCATACACGCGGCACGGTTGCTGGAATGGCATTTTGCTGATTGATGTGCGCGATTTCTTGGGGGTAAGCTCCCACGCTCGACTCGAGGCGCTGACAGCCGAGGTTCTCAAGGGGAACAAACATGATGATGATCCGAGCGGTGCGCAGCCTTTTTCCTGTGGCATTGCTGTTGTCAACTGCAGTGGGAGCACAGAACAGTCCAGAGAGCGACGTTCCGACCCGGCACAACGAGGCCACGGTTGCGCAGCTTCAGGCAGAGATGGCTTCGGGCGAGCTCACTTCAGAGGAGCTGACCCAAGAGTACATCGCCCGGATCAATGGGCTGGACTCGCATGGTCCAGGGGTCAATTCCGTCATCGAACTCAACCCGGACGCACTGCAGATGGCGCGCCACGCCGATGCCCTGCGCAGACGCGGCGTCCTGCTCGGACCTCTGCACGGCATTCCGGTGCTGCTCAAGGACAACATCGACACCGGCGACAGGATGCAGACCAGCGCCGGATCGTTTGCGCTGGTGGGAGCGCCCGCCGTGCGCGATTCGACGGTCGCAGCCAACCTGCGCGCCGGCGGAGCTGTGATTCTCGGCAAGACGACTCTTTCCGAGTGGGCAAACTTTCGATCGTTCGAGTCGATCAGCGGGTGGTCGGGTCGCGGGGGACAAGCGCATAACCCGTACGGCATTGACCGCAACGCTTGCGGTTCGAGTTCGGGCTCGGGCGCGGCCGCCTCGGCGAACTTCGCCACCGTTTCGATCGGTTCGGAGACCGATGGAAGTATCGTCTGTCCGGGCAATGTCAATGGAGTGGTCGCGATCAAACCGACCGTAGGGCTCACCAGCCGAGCCGGCGTCGTGCCTATTTCCCACACGCAGGACACGATCGGTCCGCACGCACGCACCGTGGCCGACGCCGCGGCGGCCTTGAGCGTGATCCAGAGCCGCGTTTATGACGGTCGAGATGCCGCAACCGGCAGCGTGCCGCTGGGCTGGCGCGCACGCTTTCCCCGCCCGACGAACATCCCCAGCGATTACACGAAGTTCCTCGACCCGAACGGGCTGAAGGGGGCCAGGATCGGCATTACGCGTGTGGGGCTGAACGGATTCACCAATGTCACGACGCCGGCCCCGGTGACGGCGGCGATCGAGGCCGCGTTCAAGGCGCTCAGCGATGCAGGCGCGACCGTGATCGATCTGGACGCAGCCGGATTCACGTTCGTGCCCGCGGCCGGCGAGTTCGGGATACTGCTGTATGACTTCAAGAACGACTTGCGCGCCTACTTCGCGACCCGCACTGGCGTGCCGGTTGCCGGCGGGACGCTGCAGACGGCGATCGACTTCAACAACGCTCACGCCGATGTCGAGATGCCGTTCTTCAACCAGGACATCTTCGACCTGGCGAACTCACTCAACACGACCGATCCGAATGCGCCGCAGGATCCGGGTCTGTTCGGAAGCAACAGCGCCGGGAAGTCCTCCTACAATATCTCGCTCGACCTGGACCAGGCTGCCGGAGTCAGCATGGACCTGGCGCTGAGCAAGTTCCAACTGGACGCGGTCGTGTCGGCTACCGACAATCCGGCGTGGTCCACCGACCTTGTGTACGGCGATCACTTCATTTTTGGAACCTCGGGCCTCGCGGCGGGGCCTGGATATCCGATCGTGCAGGTCCCCGCGGGAATGGTGTTCGGCGTGCCGCTGGGCATCAGCTTCTTCGGAACGGCATTCAGCGAGCCGACACTGATCAAGCTGGCGTCCGGCTACGAAGCGGCGACCCAGGTGCGCGCGCACAACCTGCCGACTTTCGCCGCGACGGTGCCCTTCGATCACGTCAAGGGGCCGCTACAGCAGAGCGAGGGCGGCGCACAGACCGGAGCGGCCGCTGCTGCGCCGTCGAGCAGCGTCCAGCCAGCGGCTGCCGCGCCGATCCAGGGAGCGGCGGTTGCGGCGCCTGTCCAGGCGGCGTCGACCGCGAAGCCAAGGAGAATGCCGCACCACTTGTAGTCAACGAGAAGCGTCCGCGCCGGTCGGTTGCCCTGGTTGAGGCGTGCGGCTTAATTTTGCCCGGCTCCGGCGCTCAATTGCCCGGCTCCGGCGCTCAACGGAGAGTGTCGGTGCTCAAGGCACGAACGTCAGAAAGACGAACGCGGCAAAAATGACCATGTGGATCAGCCCGGGGAGTACATTGGTGCGCCCGGTGCCGAACGTCAGCACGCTCGCGATCATCGTGAGGGCGAGCAACAGTGTTTCTTTCGGTTCCAGGCCCAGCACCAGGTCCTTGTGCAGGGCAACGGCGACGGCGGCGACCGCAGGGATCGTCAGCCCGATGGTTGCGAGCGATGACCCGAGCGCGAGATTCAGGCTCTTTTGCAACTCGTCGCGATAGGCCGCGCGGACCGCCGCCATGCTCTCGGGCAACAGAACCAGCAGCGCAACGATCAGGCCGGATACGGCGACAGGAGCGCCTGCACGGTCCAGCACCTCGCCCATGCCGACTCCAAACTTCTTCGCGAGCAGGATCACCATCACCAGGGACGCGACCAGCAGTACGCTGGTCCAGGCCAGACTCGGGGGCGAACGGCGATGCCCCCGGGCGTGGTCCCCCGAGTCGTCGGCCGGCGCCGCCGCTATGGCGAAATACTCGGTGTGGCGGACCGTCTGGATGTAGAGAAACACCGCGTACAGCACAAGAGTCACGGCGCTCACGAAGACCAGCTGGCTCACCGAGAAAACCGGACCCGGGATCGTGGTCGTGTAGTTGGGCAGCATCAGGGTCAGGGCGGCCAGGGTCACGATCACGCCGAGGTAGGAGTTGGCGCCGTGCACGAGGAATTCCTGCTCGCGGTGCCGCAGCCCGCCGATCAGGATGCACAATCCCACCAGCCCATTGCAGACGATCACGATCACGGAGAACACCGTATCGCGTGCGAGAGCGGAATGCCCCGGTCCGCTCAGCATCATCGACAGGATCAACGCGACTTCGATCAGCGTCACGGCCAGGGTCAACACCAGCGTCCCGTAGGGTTCGCCGACGCGGTGGGCGATCTCCTCGGCATGGTGGACCGTTGCGAACACGGTCCCAAACATCACCACGACGAGAACGGAGAGAAACACCGCGCCGGATATCGTGAGCGCGCTCGCGCTGCCCAGCCCCAATATCGACGCCCCGGCATAGAAAATGGCACCGGCCGCGGGAAAAACCACCCCCGAGCGGGGCAAGCCTGTCTTCCTCGGGCGGGAGGTTCTGATCAAAGACTAAGGTGAGACGATGGGCGGCGCGTACAGTGTAAGCGCCTCGGAATACGGCCGGGCGATCCGGCGCGGACGATCCGTACGCCTGCCTGCAGCATAATTTCGTCGGCCCGCGGTATTTCCGAAATCTGAAACCAGTTCGGCGGCGGTGCACTGATCGGGTAAGGAAAAGGTGCGCCGAACGACCAACGGCCCAGTCCATATGTCGGACTGCCACTACTCGCAAAGGAGAAAGCATGGCTCGCTACGCAACCGCAGCTTCGACGCTTTCGGCCGCCATCGGGCTGGCCCTGGGGCTGCAACTGGCGCCCCTGTCGGCGCAGGAAACGAACAAGGGCTCGGGCGACACGACCAAGGCGGTCAAGGACAGCACGGCCAGCAAGGTGGAAAAGTGCTACGGGATCAACGCCCTGGCGAAGAACGATTGTGGCGCTGGGGCGCATTCGTGCGCCGGGCAGGCCACCAAGGCGCGCGATCCGCAGTCCTTCGTGCTGCTGCCGGCCGGCGCTTGCAACAAAATCGACGGCGGCAAGCTGAAGTCGTCCTGATCGGCGCAACGTACGTGGAGACCCCACGATCGTTCGCGAACGGCCCGATCCCCGCCCGCGCGGGGGTCGGCCTGCGTTTTGCGCACCATCGCGAAGTGATCGAAACGCGGCCGCAGGTCGCGTGGTTCGAGGTGCACTCGGAAAACTACATGGGCGGTGGTCCGACGCCCGCCATTCTCGAGCAGGTGCGCGACCACTATCAGATGTCGATGCACGGGGTGGGGCTCTCGCTCGGCAGCGCCGACCGGCTGTCCGAGCCCCACCTGGCGAGAATTCGGGCCTTGATCGAGCGCTTCGAGCCGGGGCTCGTGTCCGAGCACCTGTCGTGGAGCGTAGTCGACGGGGTCTATCTGGCGGACCTCTTGCCGCTGCCGATGACCGAGGAGGCCCTGGATGTTGTGTGCCGAAACGTGGACCACGCCCAGCAGGCACTGAGGCGCCGGCTGCTGATCGAGAATCCGTCCAGCTACCTGCGCTACCGGCACTCGACGATTCCCGAGTGGGAGTTTCTGACGGCGGTTGCGGATCGAACCGGGTGCGCAATCCTGTGCGACGTGAACAACATTTATGTGAGCGCATCCAACCACGGCTGGTGCGCCTCGGATTACCTGGCCGCGTTGCCGGCGCATCTGATCGGTGAAATCCACCTTGCCGGTCACTCGGTGCGCGAGGTGGAAGGTGGCCGCACGATCCGGGTCGACGACCACGGCTCCCGGGTGTCCCCGCCCGTGTGGTCGCTGTACGCCGAAGCGGTCGACCGCTTCGGCCGCGTACCGACGCTGATCGAGTGGGATACCGACATACCGGCGCTCCACGAGCTGCTCGCGCAGGCGCGCAGCGCCGACGAGATCCTGGACCGCAGACCCGATGACCGCCCCCGCGCCATCGCTGCTTGAGGTGCAACGCGCGCTGCTGGCGTGCGTGGCCGGCGACGGGTGCGGGGCGCCGCTGTCGCAGATGATCGACGACGTCGATCCGGCGGCATGCCTGGCGATCTACCGCAACACATCGCTCTCGACGCTGACCACCGCACTGAGCCTGACTTACCCGGCCGTGCGCAAACTGGTGGGCGAAAAATTCTTCGAGGGTGCCGCGCGCGTATTCATCCGCGAGCAACGCGCCACCAGCGCCTGGCTGGACGAGTACGGCCGGCAGTTCGGCGCTTTCCTGGCCACGTTTTCTCCCGCCTGTTCATTGCCTTACCTTCCCAACGTGGCCGAGCTGGAGTGGTCGGTCAGCCGCGCGCTGCATGCGCCCGAAGCCCCGGGGATCGATCTGGATCGGATGGCCCGGCTTTCGCCAAGCGAAAGCGAGAGGCTGTGCCTGGTCGCGCATCCGGCGCTGAGTCTTATCCGGGGCGACTTCCCGGCGGACACGATCTGGCATGTGGTGCTCCAGGACGAGGCAGGGCTGGGGTCCATCCAGCTAGAACAAGGCCCGGTGTTCCTGCTGATAGAACGCCATGATTCGAACGTGCGCGTACAACGCCTGAGCGAACCAGCGTGGCGCTTTACGGCAGCGCTGTGCGCCGGCACGCCGCTTGCCGCAGCGCTGCAGCAGCACTCGGATGCCGCCGCGGACCTGCTGATCGGCGAGCACCTCGCCGCGGGGCGCTTCATCGATTTTGAGCTGTGTCAGAACTCGAATGCAAGCCATTGATGGAGACGTCAGATGAGCACAGCCGCTTCCGGGTCCGCTCCGAACGCAGCACTGGCGGTGCTGCGGCGCCTGATCGATCTTCTGGACCGGGTCCCGTATAGCGCGCTGGCAGTGCCGCTGCGCCTGGCGGTTGCCACTGTCTTCTGGAATTCGGCGATGACGAAGCTCGACGACTGGAATGCGGCCGTGACGCTGTTCGCCGAAGAGTACAAAGTTCCGCTGCTGCCGCCCGAGGTCGCCGCGTACATCGCGGTCAGTGTGGAACTATCGATGCCGGTGCTGCTGGTGCTCGGGCTGCTGACCAGGGCCGCTGCTCTGGTGCTGCTCGGGATGACCACCGTGATCGAGGTGTTCGTCTATCCACAGGCATGGCCCACCCACATTCAGTGGGCGGCGATGCTGCTCGTGCTGCTGTGCCGGGGGCCGGGTGCACTGTCGCTCGATCACCTGCTGTGGCGCCGTCTCGCCGCCCGATGATCGCGAGCGCGAGACACCGTCAGCACATGCACTGATAGCGCTTTGGCGTCGTCCCGACGAAGGTTCGGAATACCTGCGAGAAGTGGCTCTGGTCGGCGAAGCCAAGTCTGAGCGCCACCTCGGAAATCGCCATTCGGCCGTCGGAAAGAAGACGCTTGGCTTCATGGACCCGCTGCGACAGTACGTAGCGGTGGGGCGAGAGCTTGAAGGCCTGCTTGAACAGCATCGCGAAATAGTGCGGGCTCAGCCCCACCTGATCGGCCAGCTCCGTCAAGCCGATGTCGCGTTCGAGGTTCGCAGTGACGTACTCACGCACGCGGCGGATCTGCTGCGCCGAGAGCGCAAGACCTCGCGGCGCCATCGGCGCTCCCTGATGGGAATACCGCGCGAGCAAGTACGCGGCCAGCGCCGATGAGAGGGCTTCGCCGTAGATTCGTCCGGCCGGACAGCCCGCCAGTATCTCGTTGCGCATGTTCAAGACGATCGAGACGACCTGCGGATCCGAGATCGCGAACTGGGGATCGACGTTCAGGCGGGCCGCGGCCGGGTCGTGGCTCATCAAGCGTTCGAGTTCCCCGCTGGCGAGCGCGACATAGACCATCTCCCGCATGCCACTCCAGGCGACCGGTCGCTGCTCGAAACCGCTGGCCAGCAGCGAGAATCTTCCGGGCAAGGACTGCAAGCGGCGAACGGTCCCTGGGTCGCGCACGCGCAGGGTGCCTTTGCCGCTTACGCAAAGCCCGATGAGCGCGTGGTCGAAGCCGTACTGGTCCAGGCTGCCGCGCGGTCCGAGCACCCGGCACTCAACCGGAAACCCGGCCCATGGGCCTGCTGAGCTGGACCAACGAAACTCGCCGATTTCGATCGGTCGATGCAGAGTGTCGACCGCCAATGCGGTGCATCCGTTCCGCACAGCCATCTCCTGCGGGTGACCGAGGACCGCAAGCGTTTGCCCCCCGGGGGCGAATTTCAGCACAGAACGCACCGAGATCGGGCATTAACCATCTCGTCCGCAAAGGACTTGCACCGAAAAAAAACCAAGCCTCGGAACTTTGCACCAGATTTCGGACAATTCTTCTAGACCTGCGCCACCCGATCCCGAATACTGCGACCCCTTTGTAGGTGGCGCCGCGTTCACGCTTAGGGGCCGCTCAGCAGACTGCGAGAAGGCACTCCCCCGAACCCGCGATGGCTTTCGGAACATCTTCCCGCTACGCGGCTTTCCGACCTACATCCTCGTCCTCTTTGTGGATCAGAGGCTTCTCGCACGAACTGTAGTCACATCACGACAAGGAGAAGACGATGTCGACGTCAGAAAGACTGCCGGGTTCTCGCGAGGAAGACGCTTGGTTGAGCGACGAGCAACTGGAACGATGCGCGCCGGCGGAGGCCGAGCCGTTTCAGGCTCCCGTGCCGACCCGCATGGTCTCCAATGGTGAGTACATGCCCCATCCGCAGACGGGCAAGCAAAAGCACGTCGAAATGCGGGTCAAGGAGATCGCCGACTCGGCCGCGAAAAAGCTCGGCATCACGCGGCGTCAGTTCCTCCAGGGTACGGGTGGCATGGCCGCGTCCTTCCTCGCGATGAACGAGGTGTACGGCGCCAACTTCAACGTGAGCCAGACCGAGTTGTTCGAGCCGGCGGCGCGCGAAGAGAACGGGCCACCGCGGGACTTGTTCGTGTTCGACGACCAGACGCACATCGTTCGATCGAGCAGGAACACCCCCCAGGGGTTGAGAGCGCTCGCGCAGGGACCGGGCTCCGTGTCAACGGGAGGGGGGTATACGTTCAACCCCTTCAATGGCGTGGGCGGAAACCCGGCCGGTGTCGACGAACTCGGCAACGCCTGGACGACGTGGAATCCGGCCCAACTTGGCCCCGACTCGCCTCCGAACCCGGGGCCGCCGACAACCCTGCTCGGTGAATTCCACCTCGGCGAGTACATCAAGCGCTTGTACCTCGAAGCGCAGACGACCGTCTCGATCATAAGCAACGCCAACATCGCCCTTTTCACACCTCCTGGCGGAGGCACGCCGGGACCGGCCACGAACATCCACGACAGCCTGGTCAGCGAGATCTTGACTGGGTGGCAAACGGCACAGTGCAGGGACTTCATCAATCGACTCGCGGGATCTACGCGAGCACTGGCTCACGGGCAGATCTATCCCGGACCTGGAAACACCGCCGATCCGCTCTTCGGCGACTTTACCCAGTGGCAAATCGACAACATGCAGCCGGACTCGTGGAAGGGCTACAACGTTGCGTTCGCGGCCAGCAGCTCTCCCGGATTGCCGTTTGCACGCTGGCGGCTGGACGATGAGCAAATTGCCTATCCAACATACGAAATCATCGCAAGGAACAGACATCAGCTGAAGAAGCGTCCCGGCTTCTTCAACATCTGCATCCACAAGGGCTTGTCCGCCAATGGCACACAACCGGGCGGTCCCAACAACACGCCCGATTTCGGCAATCCCGACGACATGGTGAAGGTGGCCACCGATTGGCCGCAGTTCAACTGGATCATCTACCACTCGTGTATCCGGCCGAGCTTCTGGGTGCTGCAGTCTCTGCAGGACATAGAGAATCGGCCTGGCGCAATGGACCCGACCATGCTGACCGACAGCGACGGGCACAGCGTTCCGAACATCCGATGGTCCACTCAGTTGGCCCAGATCGCGGCAGGGAAATACGTGGCCGGAGCCGAACCGACGTCGACATCGCCCTCGAGCACCAGGCGCCTGCGCAATGTCTACGCGGAACTTGGCACGACCATGGCCTCGATGATCGTCACGTTCCCCACGGTGTGGGCGCACCTGATCGGACAGCTTCTGTACTACATGGGAGAAGACAACATCGTTTTCGGCTCCGACTCACTCTGGTACGGCGGACCTCAATGGCAGATCGAGGCGCTGTGGCGCTTTCAGATCCCAGAAAGCATCGCCGACAAGTGGGACTACCCGGAGCTGACTCGGGCGGCAAAAAGGAAGATCCTCGGCCTGAACTCGGCTCGCCTCTACGGCCTTCCGGCGGCCACATTCCGTTACGGCCAGGGCGGCCTGGGTGCCTATACCGCGGCGCCGGAACTTCAGCCAGGCGGCGCAATGGACAACGTGCTGCGGGGCGTCGGCTACCCGACACCCGTAGTTCCGGTCGGCTCTCTCCCGGAGGACAGATTGTCGCGCCTCAGGAAGTGGGCGGACGAGTTGGCCCTCGGGCGCAACAACACGCGCCGCGGCTGGATTCGAGCATGAGTGCCGGCTGAGCCGTTGACCTAAGCCGCCGACAAAAAGGGAGGCGAGCGTACCGGCCAGGAGGTGGTTGCCGAGGCACCCCTCCTGGCCGATGCCGGCATCACCGCGGCGCCGGGCGGCCGGTGAGGACGCCGAGCAGAAACTGCTCTTCCGGGTCCTCAAGGCCAAGCTCACGGTTCAAAAGATCGTCCAGCACGCCTCCGAAGGGTCGGGCGCTCAGACCCATCGCAGTCGCTGCCAGGATCAGGTTCTGGGAGATGTGCCCGGCTTCGGCCACCAGCATCCGATAGCCGCCTTCTCCATACTTGCGTTCGTGGCGCCGAAAGGCGCCTACCAGGCAGATCAGCGCGGCGGCGCCGGCGACCATCTCCCGTTCCACCGGCAGCGCCGCCCGGACGATCGAAGACGGGTCGATCCCGCGCCTCACGGCCTCGAGCACGTTGTCAACTGCGCCGTAGTGGTAAACCGCCGGTTCGAGGCCTTGCACTCGGAACACGACCGGATAGATCTCCACCGCGTAAAGAGCCCCGCTCGACGGATGCGCGCGAAGTTTTACCTCGCGACCCTCCCACGACATGGCTCCTGTCACTCCGCATGCCGTGTAGAGGAGGGCGTCGAATTCTTCGCGAGCCAGGGCCACTCCTGCGTAATTCCGACCCGAGCGCCGCGTCCGTGTCAATGCAAAAAAGGGGCGAAGGCGCTCCGGGATCGACTGGCGAACCGCGATCCGGGGGGTGTGCGGGTACGCCCGGTGGTCTCCGTCGGTCGCCAGGCGCAGGACGTCATCGGCCTCCAGGCCGCCACCCGGCAGGACCCCTTTCTTCGTCGACGAATGCAGGAACCGGGCGGTGGTCCGCCCGGATACATCGACGGCGCCGGTCGCGGCCAGTGCAGCCAGCAGGCGTGATGCCGGCCCGCGGTCGCCTGCCGGAAAATCAGACAGGATTTCCGCAACCTCGCGTACCCCATCGATCGCGCGAATCAACATCCACAAGACCTCCGCGCTTCCCGATACCGCCACGTCGCGCCGGCTCCGGCGTATGACCGTACAGCCGAGATCCGTCTCAAAGACCGGTTCTGCCGAAGGAAGGTGGAAGTGGACCGCACCTTCTTCGTCAACAAAGTTTCGCGAAAAGGGCAACAGCATCGGACGAGCGTCGTCGGGCACAGAATTCGCATCTTCCGACCAGGGCGTGATGGTGTGCACCCGCCGGCCGTCGACCAGCAAGTCCGTCGCAAATACGTAGTCGATGGTCGAGTCTTCCCGCAGCGTGACCTTGACGGTTGAGGCGAGGTCGGCTTCACGGTGCTCGGGGCCTGGCTGGAAACCGCTCGCGGGGCTGCCAGGGCTATCGAGTTGCAAGCCGATGTCGGTCGCCTTCTTGAACCAGATTTCCGCCTCTTCCTGTCTGCCGGCTTTGAGCGCGAGCGCGCCCATGCGACGCAGGTCGGCGCCTTGACCTCTGAGGTCGCTCAATTCTTCGGAAATCCTGAGCGCCGAATCGTATGCCCTGCGCGCCTCGTCGAACTGACCACTGGCCAGAAGCACATCCCCGAGATCCGAATACAGCGACCCGCGCAATCCCTTTGCATGATCGCTCGCGGGAAGCTGCTCCGCCGCGAGCATTGCGTCGCGAAAATGCGCCAGAGCCAGTTCCGAGCGCCGGCCCATGCCGAAGCATCGTCCCAGTTGACCCAGAATGACGACCTTGCCGCAGCTGGGCCCGTCAGGGACCCTGGCCAGCGTGGCGACGATCCGCGGCGCGTTTTGTTCGAGCTCCCGGTAGTCGCGTGCCCGTCCCTGCAGAGCGACCTTCTGTCCACCGTCGGAAGCTTCCGCGGCCTGCTGCTCAATGAGGTCCGCGACGAAGCCATAGTGCTTCCAGGCGTCGGCGCCGGCAGGGTTTCCCGCTTGTGCTACGGCCAGTGCCTCCTCGGCAAGAAGCCGGGCATCGGCGAGGCGGCCTGGCCGGTGTCGCAGCAGCTGGGCCAGCTCGCTCAGGTGAGGCCCCAGATGGCTGCGATCTCCAATTTGACGTTCGAGACCGATCGCCTTCTGGTAGCACTCTTCGGCCGCCTCGAGCTTGCCGCTTTCGGCGTTGAGGAGAGCCAGTTGACTCCAGCTTCGTGCGGCCCCTGGAAGGTCGGCGAGGTCGACCTGAATCAGCGCCGCCTGCTGAAAGTGGCGCTCCGCCTCGACGCGCTCCCCCTTTTCCTTCAGGATCTTGCCCAGCTGAAACGAAGCGGCAGCCTCCATAGCTCGCTCGCGAATCTGGCGAAACAGAGCAAGCGCCGCGCGGCTTCGCTCCAGCGCCTCCTCCAGATTGCCTTCCGCCAACGCGAGCGCTCCCAGCCGACCGAGGTCTACGCCTTGACTTCTGAGGTCTTTCAGTCGTTCGCCGATCTTCAGCGCCACCTCGTAGGCCTTCTTCGCATCGCCGAGCTCGCCGACCGCGCGCAGGGCGTCTCCAAGGTCCGAATGCAGCGCGGCGCGCAGACCCTTCACTGCGTCGCTTGAGCCGAGCTTTTCCGCGACGCCTATCGCGTCTCGGAGATGCTCGAGGGCACCCTGGGACCGCCGATCTGTGTAGAAGCATCGGCCCAGTCGCCCCAGAACCACGGCCCTGCCAAAGCTCGGCGCCTCACCGAGCCGCGCGAGAATGGCCGTGAAGGCCTCGACCGCCTGGTCGGTCTGACCCCGTTCGAGCATTTGCTCGGCACGGCTGCATTCGGCGAGATACCAGTCCGGCGACCCCTGGTTGTTTGAAGCGGGCTTGCTCATCTGCCAATACGCGTTACAGCCTCGCGATGTTCATGGTCTTAATCCGCTCGAGTCCATCCGGACGATGACGTCAACACGTTGCACGTTGCAAGAATCTGGAAATACCGCTGCAAGAATGTGGAAGACGTGTCGCGCACCGCCTTGTTAGCGTTTATGTGATCGCCGCCGGCGCATCAACGCCGGAGGCCCCACTCCTGCGTCCGTTGAAAACAGAGTCTCCGCGGCCGCAGCGGCGAAAAACCAGACCAAAACGGTAGCAGACAATGAAACGCATCAAACCGCTTCGCTCCGGGCATGCCGTGGCAATCCCGTTTGCCGCCTGCCTGCTCTGGCTGGCAAGTGCATCGGCTGCCGAACCACTCGGTCCCTTCACCGTCGCGCATCAGGGTGTCCTGTACATGGGAGGCACGTATGACAACACGGCCGCCCCGACGACGATGTCCGGCCAGATGCACGTGTTTTACCAGATCCCGAGCAGCGCCGAGGGGAACGGGGATTCCGCCGGCAAGTATCCGATCGTGATGATTCACGGAAGCCAGCAAACGGGCGCAAATTTCCTCGGCACACCGGACGGGCGTCCCGGCTGGGCGGCGTACTTCGTCAGCCAGGGTTGGCCCGTCTACGTGATCGATCAGCCCGGCCGCGGAAAGTCCGGCTACTTCCCGAATGCGTACGGGCCCCAGGCCGGCAATCCCAGTCCGACGACTGTCCAGCGGATGTTCACGGCACCGGAATTGACGACCCCACTCCAATGGCCTCAGGCCGCTCTGCACACGCAGTGGCCCGGCGGACCGGGCAGTGGCGTGCCTGGCGAACATGCGTTCGACCAGTTCTTCGCGTCCCAGGTCGCGAACATGCCCGACGGCAACCTGGCGCTGTCGCTGACGACTGCGGCGGTTACGCAGTTACTGGATCGGATCGGTCCAGCCGTCATCATCACCCATTCGATGTCGGGTCCGCTCAGCTGGATGATTCCGCAGGCGAACCCGGGCAAGGTCAAGGCCATCATCGCGGTCGAGCCCACCGGCAACTCCAATCTGAATGGCGACAACGCGCCGGGTACGGCATGCGGTCTGAGCGTCGTATGTTTGAACTTCACGCCCCCCGTCAGCGCTGCGGCCGATCTGGGTCTTGTTCGGGTGCCGCCACCCAACAGCAGTCTGAAGAGCTGCTGGCTGCAGACCGAGCCGGTTCATACCTTGCCCTGGCTGCAAGGAATCCCGATCCTTATTGCCACGGGCGAAGCCTCTTATCACGCCACTTACGACTACTGCACATCCAAATTCCTGTCACAGGCAGGAGTGCCGAACGAATGGGTGTACCTGCCGACCGTCGGGATTCATGGGAACGGCCATATGCAGATGCTCGAGATGAACAATCTCGACATCGCCGGTTTTTACGAACGCTGGTTGACAGAGCGCTTGAGGGGAGCGCGGGAGCGCGATTAGGGCCCGGCGCGAACCCCCAGGCGACCTTCGACCTGGTCGGCACGCATCCGGGCGCCTGCCGGAACCGCACACCCAACAGAAAGGGCCGACCGAGTCGGCCCTTTTTCCTGAGTGCACCGCCGTGTCTCGACGGTCTGTGCGACCAGCTCGTGAACGCTTAGGAAAATCGTCCGAATTTCCGCTGCGCGCTCGCGCGACGACGGTGAGGTTTTCCGTGTGATTCATGCGAGGCTGCGTCCCGTCCCGTACACGGGGTACAGTTTTCGACCAGGGTCTACGGCGCTGTGCGCTGCGCAATACCCTGCGCGGTGATAAGATTTTTGAGATTAGGGGGGATGGCGCTATAAAGAAAATTATGTGGCCATACTTGGCCGGCGCTGCGTTTCAGGGAGTCCCCGATGAAGGTCGTCAGTCGGTCCGTCGGTTGTCTTCGAAAGATAGACTTCGCCGACGCCTTGTTCCGCACCAAAGGTGTCGTCCCTCAGACTTCAGTGACGTTCGAAGATCCGGGCGCCCTTGGGATCGCTTGCGTCTCGTACCATGGCCCGGTTCATACGTTCAAGCCGGCCAATCAGACCTATCATGGCATCGGCTATCGGGTTAGCGGCGCCCAAACGATCAGGATAGACAAGCCCCGTTCGTTTCCGCATGGAACGGGCAGATCGGGGATGACGGCGATTGTCCCGGCTACCGAGGAGTCTGCGTGGCTGTCCGAGGGTCCCCACGAAATGGTTCACTTCTATCTGGCGTCGCCCCTCGTCGGCGAGGTGGCCGCCGAGATTTATGGAGTGGACGGGAGCGACGTCGAGATTCAGGAGGCGGCTTTTCACATCGACGAAAGCATCGCTCGCTACGCTATGGTGTTTCAGCAGAGGCTGCGCGACCCGGAACCGGTCACCGAGCTCGAGCTGAATGCGATCGCCCACCTGCTGAGTGCACACTTGTTACGCCGCTATTCCAATCTGGCGCGCCGCCCGATGTCGCGCGTCGATCAGAAACTGTCGAGCGCCGAACTGCGTACGGTAACGGACTACATCGAAGCGCATCTGGACTCTGCGCTCAGACTGTCCGAACTGGCGGCTGCCATCGGGATGAATCAATACCGGTTTGCGCGGGCCTTTCAGGCTACGACGGGAGACAGCCCGCACAAGTACGTGATGAAACTTCGGATCACCCACGCCCAGGACCTGCTTGCGGCGAGCAAACTTTCGCTGGGCACGATCGCCGCGACGGTTGGGTTTTCCTCGCAGAGCCACATGACGCTCGCCTTCCAGAGGAATCTTTCGATCACCCCCGGGCGCTATCGGATCCAGACCGGTAAATTCGACCGCGACGAATGCAGTGGCGCTTTTTGAGAATCGGACGAGGGCTGAGATGGACGATCGGGTAGATAGGGTCACATATTCGTCCGATCATCCGATCCGCTCGAAGCGGGAGGATCGATTCAATCGCGCACCGTTCGCAACGCGCGTCGCCGATACGACGGCGACCTGGCGGGATCCATCGAGCATCGTCATTGGGCTGTACGGCCCGTGGGGCGGCGGAAAAAGCTCGACCCTCAATCTGATGGAGGAGGCACTTGCCGCCCATCCCAACGTCGTCGTGGTCCGCTTCAACCCTTGGCTCTTCAATTCCGAAGAGCGACTGCTGTGCGGTTTCTTCGAAACGCTCGGCGCAGCGCTGGCCCATTCAGTGCCGCGAAAGGCGGACAAGCTCGCGGGTCTGCTCCGGGGTTACGGCGCTCTGCTGGCGCTGACTTCCGTATCCGCGGCGGGACCGAACCCGGTCAACCCGGGTCCGGGCGATGGCGGCAAAGGGATCGGCGACCCCTCGGCGAGCGGCGGACTCGAGGAGCTGAAGGACCGCGTCGACCAGGCCTTGCAGCAGGGCGGCAAGCGTGTCGTGGTATTGATCGACGATATCGACCGCCTGGATCGAACCGGGATACAGGCGGTTTTCAAGCTGGTGAAGCTGACCGCTGGTTTTGCAAATACCAGCTACGTGCTTTCGTTCGACGACGAGATGGTCGCCTCGTCCATCGGCGAGCGATACGCCGAGGCGGGATACGAGGCCGGGCGAAACTATCTGGCCAAAATCATCCAGGTGCCCTTGCACCTTCCACCGCCGGACGCGATGCAGTTGCGGCAAATGGTATTCGACGGCATTACGGCGGCATTGCGCCAGTCCGGAATCGAGCTGGAGCGGGAAGGGGCCGAAGCGTTTGCACATCAGTTCGTGGGTGGCCTCGAGCCCCGCCTCGGAACGCCCCGGCATGCCAAGTTGTACGTGAACGCGGTGACTTTCGCGCTGCCACTGCTCAAGGAAGAGGCGCATCCGGTCGATCTGCTTCTGATCGAGGGCATCCGCGTCTTCTATCCCAAGCTGTACCTGGCGATCCGGGACAACGCCGACCTGTTCCTGGGCGGCGGCCGCGATTCGGACCAGAACACGGAAAGCGCGCAGCGGCGCCACCTGGCCGATTTGATCGCCAAGGCCGCGGGTGACATCACACCGGAGCAGAGTGCAGGTCTGCGTCGCGACCTGCTCGAGCCCCTTTTTCCCCGGCTGCGGGCAACCCGCTACGGGCACGACTGGGAACCGAACTGGGCGCGCGAGCAACGCATCTGCTCGCAGCAGTATTTTCAGCGCTACTTCACCTACAGCGTGCCGCCAGGCGACATCGGAGATCTGGAGGTGAAGTCGTTTCTGAACGACATCGCATCGTCCAGCACTCCGACACAGGACGCCGCACTGGGGGCCTTCGCGCAACGCGGCGCGTTCCCGCGCCTGATCCATAAGCTGAATCGGGCCGCGCCGGCAATGGACGCAGATGCTGCGTCAGCGCTTGCGTTGGCGATTGCACGAAACGCATCGCTGGCATACAGCGAACGCGGCCCGGCGTCGATGCTCGATTACACGTTCACCCACGCCGCTCACCTGGTCGCCAGCCTGGTCAAGCAGACCGATGATGTGGAAGCCCGGGACCGGATCGCTCGCTCGATCGCGGAAATCGCCCAGCCGCTGACGTTCGCCTTGGAGTGTTTTCGCTGCTTGCGCCGCAGCGCCGACCACGCGGAAGAAGACCAGGTATTGTCGAAGCACGGCGACCTGGCGATGCGTTCGCTTCTCGTCGATCGGATACGATCACAAGCGGCCGCGACACCCTTGCATCGCACGTTCGGGCGCGATTCGCGCGGGCTGTACTGGCTCTGGGCTCAGCAATCTGCCGCCGAGGTCGCGTCTGACCTGCGGCAGAAGCTTCAGGCGGACCCGGCCGAGGTGGACGCCTTGCTCGACTGCTATGTCGGCGAAGTCGGCGAATCAAACAACGGGGCGCCGGCGTACGCCGACATCGGTCGAGAGGCGTATGACGCGATTGCGCAGCTGATCGAGCCTGAGACCATCGCTGCCGCCCTGATCCGAAGGCATGGGTCCGGCCTGGGCTCCGGAGATTTCTATCGGCACGATACGGCCGGCATGGCGCAAAGAATTGCCCACCAATTCCTGTGGATGCACCGCCGCGCCGAGCAGGAACCGGCCAGGCAGGCTGCTGCAACGAGCGACGACCCGGCCTTGCTGCCCTCGGATCAGCCGGACATGGAGGTCGGAAAGACCGATGAGCTTCTCGCCGGCGACAACCCGGTCGCCGCCCCTGAGGACGCGCTCGGCGTGCATCGCCCGCCCATGTAACAGCGTCAAGCCCGTCCCGACACCACTTCCGCAAAACGGCCGACATCGACCTCGTCGTTGTAGACGTGGGTCGAAACCCGCATCGCGTCGCCGCGCACCGACACGTAAATGCGATTGGTCTGCAGCGCCCGGCGCAAAGCCTCCAGATCCGTGCCCGCAGGAGGGCGAATCCCGAAGAGGTGCGCGGCGTGCGAATCGTCCTGCGGCACCTCGTAACCTGCCGACTGCGCGCATTGGATCAGCTTCTTCGAGACCTCGGCGCAGTAGCGCCGCACCCGCGGCACCTGCCATTGGCGAAACAGTTCGAGCGCCGCGGTGAGCATGCCGGTCAACGACAGGTTGGCGCGCGTGCTGGTGTCATATCGGCGCATGCCCGGCGAGTAGGCATCTTGATAATCGACCAGCCGGGAAAAGTCCTCGCTGCCGCGGCGCATCAGCCAGCTTTCTTCCAGGGGCGAGCCATCGGCCAGCCGGTCGCTGAAATAGGCAAAGCCGAGCCCGTAGTGAGCCAGCAGCGACTTGTAGGGGTGTGCGACCAGTGCGTCGGCGAAAATTGCTCCGACGTCCACCGGCTCGATACCGATCGTTTGCGTCGCGTCGACGACGAACCAGGCACCCACTTCGCGGCAGCGCCGCCCGACCGCCACAAGATCGAAAAGAGTTCCATCGGTCCAATGTGCAGTCTCGATAGCCACCAGCGCGGTGTCGCGGCCGATGCTCGACAGCAGCCGTTCGTTCCAGAGTCGCGCACGATCCTCGCCAGCGGGTCGCTCCACCACTCGGATCCGGGCACCGTGGCCTGCCAGTTTGCGCCAGGAATACACATTGCTCGGGAACTGATCCGCCAGCACGACGATCTGCTGGTGCGGACCGATCGCGACGTTCTTCGCAACCGTCGCAATCGCATTCGCGACGTCCGGCACGAACGCGATGTGCTCGGGCGAAGCATTGATCAGCTCGCCGATCAGGCCACGCGCGGTCTCGGCCGGCTCGAAGAAGTCCGCAGAACCGATCTGCCAGGGCGCTGCGCGCAGCAGCAGGGCGCCTTCGCCCGCTTCGCGGACCGGTCTCGGCGTCGGACCCATGTACGCGCTGTTCAGATAGCAGACATCGCGCGGAATATCGAACAGATGGCGCTGGCAGGCAAGGGGCACGGTGTCTTTCCTTCATGTCAATGCGAACTGCGGTGCGCGGGACCCGTGGAATTGCGGCACAGGTCCCGGGTACTCGGGTCAGTGCGATGCGATCAGGGGAACCGCGATCAATGCCGCTGTCATGCCAGCCGTCTGCAGGCGCGTGATCTGCTCCTTCAGAAGCAGCCAGGCCAGCAGTACGGTGACCGCGGGGTAGAGCGAAGACAGAATCGCAGCCACGTCGAGGCGGCCGTACTTGCTCGCGAGCACGAAACAAATGTTGCCCAGACTGTCGAGTGTGCCGGCAGCGATCACCACCCCGAGCGCCCCCGACCGCGGAAGAGAGCCGCGCTGGACAGTCAGAATGACGGCGCTGAGCACGAAGGAGGTGGCGAGCACCGCCGCCGTCGGCCAGTACACACCCTGCATTGCAGCCAGATGGATGAACACCAGGAATGCGCCGAAGCCCAGACCCGCAAGCAGCGCGAGGCCGATGCCCTCGGGCCGTATTTTCCCATCCGGCCGCGAGATGAGCCACAGTGCTGCCAAGGCCAGCAGCAGACCGACCACCTGGATCCGCTGTGGAAGTCCCTGCGTGAATGCGGCCACGATGACCGGAACCGCCGCCGCCAGGACCGACGTCAACGGGGCGCCGATTCCCATTTTGCCGATCGCGAGCGCACGGTAGAACGCGGGAAGCGCCAGCCCGCCAACTACCCCGGCGGCACAAGCCCACGCGAGCGCCTGCCAGGAGGGCGGCGCCTCGCGGGTGATCAGCGCGAGCGCCACCGTGATGACAAGGCCGCACAGACGCGCAACGGTGATCACACCGAAGACATGGCAGCGCTTCGCGGCGACGCCTCCACAAAAATCTGCGGTTCCAAACAAAGCGGCCGCCGCCAGCGCGAACGTTGCAGCAGTGAGTCCAGGTGGCAGTTGCATCGAGGTCGACCCCGCTGGAAAGAATCAGGAAGCCGGCGGCCGCGAACCGCAGCGGCCGCCATTGTGTTCATACCTGGAAATATCAATTAAAACAAATACAAAAGAGATATTCTTAGCGTCAAATCTCACCCGTGGTGCACAAGTCGTCCGGCCGCAGACCGACCCAGCGCGGCCTGTGAAACCGCAACGCCGGTTTCGGGTCCGCACCCCGACAATTTACCTCTGTGGCACGACCCCGACGAGTGGGATGACGGTTGCATGCAGGCGCACTGATCAGTGGCGCGAGAGGTTTCCGCGAACCGTCATTCGCCTCAAACCGAACACCGGCGTTGTATCCTGGCCGAGGTAGGCGCCCGCCCCACGTAGCCATCGGACGATCATGTCGCAGGAGCTACCTCATCGCGAGGCCGTCGAGCGCCTGTCGCTCTGGGGCTACGCATTTCTGCCGGCCGCAGACGCGCTTGCGGCGCTCGATGTCGGCGTGGAGCAGCTGAATGCGCTGCGCGATACGTGGTCCCGCCTGCCGCGCGACATGTACCTGCGCGACGGCGGACGGTATCGGTCGCGGCGGCACAGTTGCTTCGTCCAGGACTTCACTTCATCGGGGCTCTCGGCCGTTCCGCACCGGTCCCACTGGCAGTCCGCTTCATACAACGCCCTGCACGGCGGGCTCGAACGGTGGTTCGAGCCGATCGAAGCGCAGGTCGTGAATGCGCCGGTCTGGACCCGCCTCGTCGCGTCCATCGGCTCCGTGTTTGCGAGAGTCAGGAAGGTCGAGCGCTGGTTCATCGAGGCGCACCAGTTTCGCATCGATACCGCAAGCGGCATCGGGCGGCCCACGCCGGAGGGCGCTCATCGGGACGGAGTGGATTTTGTCGCTCTGATGCTGGTCGAGCGATACGGCATTCGGGGTGGCGAAACTCGCGTGTTTGACAGCAACGGTCCATCGGGCGTGCGTTTCACGATGTCCGAACCCTGGTCGACGCTTCTGATGGACGATGCGCGAGTCGTGCACGAGACGACGCCGATCCAGCCGGGCGAGGCGCCGGGCTTTCGCGATACTTTGGTGTTGACGTATCGCGCTGGCGGATTTCAGGCGCCCGATTAGGTTCTTTGCACCCATTTAGGTTCTTTGCACCCATCGTTGAGCGAGCCCCATCGAACTCTAGTATCCTTGGCGTTGCTATGACGACGTTGTTCAGGATGGGGCGGACGTGGCGCAGGGGCATCAGCGCGGGCGGCGCCATGGTGTTGCTGTTCGCACAGCTTAGTGTCGCCGCCTACGCTTGCCCGGATCTCTCGACGAGCTCGGGGGTTGGCGCGACGACCATGACCGAGCACTGCGCCCAAGGCGGCTCGGTGCTCGACCCCCAGCATCCCGCGGTCTGTCACGAGCAATGCAAGCCCAATGCGAACGTGGACTACCGAATTCAGAGCCCCGGCCTTCCGCCAGCTGTACCTACGGGACTCATCGTCACCTGGGTCGACCCGTATCGTCTCCTGAGTCGCGCCAGCCTCGCTGAGCCCGACGCCGCGCGGGCGAACGGCCCACCCCTTTCCATCCTTTTCTGCGTCTCGCGAACCTAGCCTCCGTTTGACTTCGCGCCGACCCGTGTTGGGCCGGCTGTCCGCGGGTCTTCGATAACGGAGGTTACATGCAGCTTTCATCGCTGAAGGCGCTGCCGTCACGGCCGCGCTTGCCCGCACGCCACTTGAGCCCCGGGCTCATTGCGTGTGCGGTCGCCACCCTTCTCGTGTTGCCGGTCGCACGGGCCGACCCGGCGTCCCTCCTGTCGCTCGACGAAGCGCTGCGCCTGGCCAGCGATCGCTCTGCCCAAATCGCCGCCCAACGGTCCGCGATCGACTCCGCGCAGCAGGCCTCCGTGTCGGCGCGCCAGTTGCCGGATCCGAAGCTGTTTTTCGGCGTCGAGAACCTGCCGGTGAACACATCCGAGTCGTTCAGCTTTACCCAGGACTTCATGACCATGCGCAAGATTGGATTGATGCAGGATTTCCCGCGCTCCGAGAAGCGCGACCTCAAGGGCAAGCTGGCCGAGCAGGTCGCGGCGAGGGAGCAATCCATGCTGGGAGACGTGCAACTGGCACTGCGCCGGGACGTTGCCGGCGCATGGATCGAACGCTATTTCGCGCAGCGCATGGCGTCGGTGGTCGATGAGCAGATAGCGGAGGTTCAGCTGCAGGCCGACGCCATGCAAGCCGGCCTTGCGAGCGGCAAGACACAGCCGGCAGAGCTTCTTGCGGTGCAGCTCAACCTGCAGGCGCTGCAGGACAAGCGCGCGGACTTCGACAAACAGGGCACTCGCGTCAAGGTGATGCTTTCGCGCTGGCTGGGCGATGCGGCAGCCCGGCCGCTGGCGCCGTTCGCGCTACCGGCCGTGCCGACGGACCGGGGCGCATTGGCCGACCACCTCGTTCACCACCCGCACCTGCAATCGCTCGAGCACCAGGTTCAGGCCGCACAGGCGGACGCTTCATTGGCTCAGGCGTCGGTCAGGCCCGACTGGAGTCTGGAATTTGCCTACGCGCAGCGTGGACCGAGCTTCTCCAACATGATCTCGGTGCAGGTCACCGTCGATCTGCCGTTGTTCCGGCACAACCGACAGAATCGTGACATCGCCTCGAAGGTCGCGCTGATAGAGCAGGCGCGCGATCTGAAGGAGGAAGCTCTCCGTCAGCACCTGTCGGAGGAGCAGGCGGCCTGGGTCGACTGGGACAGCGCTACCGCGCGCCTGCAGCGTTTCGATGACTCGCTGCTGCCGCTGTCTCACGAGCGCACACAGGCGGCGCTCGCGGCCTATCGGGGCGGGCGCAGCGATCTGGCTCCGGTACTGCAAGCCCGGCGCGACGAGTTGGACATCAAGTTACAGAGCGTCCAGTTGGCCGCGGACCAGGCCCGCGCCTACGCGCAACTGCTCTATTTCCTGCCCGAGGCGATCCAATGAGACGCAACCTCCTATTCCAGTCGATCGGGGCCATCGCCCTGCTCGGTGCGGGTCTAGGCGGCGGCTACTGGCTCGCCATGAACCGCGCCCACCCGCACCGTGCGGCCAGCGCGAATGCACACTCCCAGCTTCCCGTTCAAGGTTCGGCGTCTGCGGCAGCGAGCGACGGGATCGATTCCAAGACCGGTCACGAGGTCCTGTACTGGCACGACCCCATGGTGCCGGGACCGAAGTTCGACAAGCCGGGCAAATCCCCTTTCATGGATATGCAACTGGTGCCGGTGTATGCCGGCGAGGGGCAGGACGACGGGAAGGTCGCGATCAGCCCGCGCACGGTCCAGAACCTCGGCATACGCACCGCAGAGGTCAAGCCGGGCGCGCTCGAGACGGGCTTCTCGACAGTCGGAGCCGTCGGCATCGACGAGCGCGGCATTACCGCCGTGCAGTCCCGCGTGAACGGGTACGTCGAAAAGCTTTACGTACGAGCCCAGTACGACTCGGTGATGCGCGGTCAGCCCCTGGCCGAAATCTATGCGCCCGACTGGCTCTCGGCTCAGGACGAATACCTGGCGCTCAAGCGCAGCAGGCAACCGGGGGCCGATGCGCTGTCGCAGGCCGCTCGTGAGCGCCTCGTGCTGCTTGGCATCCCGGAGGAACAGATCCGGGCCATCGAGCGTGACGGCAAGTCCGACTCGCGCATCACGTTGTATGCGCCCGCCAGCGGACTTGTGTGGGAACTGGGCGTACGTGAGGGCGTGGCCGTCAGTCCGGGCATGACGCTGTTCAAGCTCGCTCCGCTCGGCACCGTGTGGGTCAATGCGGAGGTGCCGGAAACCCAGGCCGCGCTGATTCGCCCCGGAATTCAGGTCGAGGGGCGGGCTGCGGCCTTCCCGGATACGGTCTTCAAGGGTAAGGTCGAAGCGCTTCTGCCCGATGTGAACTCCACCACGCGCACCATCAAGGCGCGCATCGTTCTCGCAAATCCGGGGGGACTCCTGAAGCCTGGAATGTTCACCCGCCTCGAGTTCGGCAGCCATAACAAGAACGGTCTGATGGTGCCCACCGAAGCCGTGATTTACACCGGTACACGAAACGTCGTGATCCTCGCGGATGCAGAAAGCAGATTTCGGCCCATCGACGTCGAGGTGGGTCGCGACAGCGGCGACCTCACCGAGATCCGAAAGGGGCTGCAAGCGGGACAGCGGGTTGTGGTGTCCGGTCAGTTCCTGATCGACTCCGAGGCGAGCCTGAAAACCACGCTGGATCGTATGAACGCGCCCGAAAGCGCCGCATCGGCAGAAAAGGGAGAGCGGCCATGATCGCTCGGCTGATCCGCTGGTCGATCGAAAATCGTTTCCTGGTCTTGCTCGCCACGCTGATGGTCTGCGCCTGGGGCCTATGGGCCATGCTGAAGACCCCGCTGGACGCGATCCCCGACCTGTCCGACGTGCAGGTGATCATCCGCACCAGCTACCCGGGCCAGGCCCCGCAGATCGTGGAAGACCAGGTGACGTACCCGTTGACCACCACGATGCTCTCGGTGCCCGGAGCCAAGAACGTGCGCGGTTACTCGTTCTTCGGGGACTCGTTCGTCTACGTGCTGTTCGAGGATGGCACGGACCTGTACTGGGCCCGCTCCCGGGTCCTGGAATACCTGAACCAGGTTCAGGGCAGGCTGCCGGCCCAGGCCAAAGCCTCGCTTGGACCCGACGCGACGGGGGTCGGGTGGATCTACGAATATTCGCTGATCGACCGCACGGGTCAGCACGACCTGAGCCAACTGCGTGCGCTGCAGGACTGGTTTCTGAAGTACGAGCTCAAATCCGTGCCCAACGTGGCCGAGGTCGCATCGGTCGGCGGCATGGTGCGCCAATACCAGATCGTGCTCGACCCCGATCGTCTGCGCGCCTATGGCGTGCCGTTCAGCCGCGTCGTACAGGCCGTCAAATCCGCCAATCAGGAAGCCGGCGGCTCGGTCTTGGAGCTGGGCGAGGCCGAGTACATGGTGCGCGCGCGTGGCTACCTGAAGACGCTCGAGGACTTCCGCAGGATTCCGATCGGACTGGGCGACGGCGGCACCCCGGTCCTGCTCAAAGACGTCGCGCGCGTGCAAGTCGGCCCGGAGATGCGGCGCGGAATCGCGGAGCTGGGGGGCAATGGCGAGACCGTGGGGGGCGTGATCGTGATGCGCTCCGGCAAAAACGCTCTCGCGACGATCGACGCGGTGAAGGCGAAGCTCCAGTCGCTGAAACCAGGACTGCCGGCCGGCGTGGAAATCGTGCCGACGTATGACCGATCGAGCCTGATCGAGCGAGCCATCAAGAATCTTCGCAACAAGCTGATCGAAGAGTTTGCCGTGGTCGCCCTGGTTTGCGCCGTGTTCCTGTTTCATCTTCGGTCCAGCCTCGTGGCCATCGTCACGCTTCCGCTGGGTGTCCTGATCTCGTTCATCGTGATGCACTACCAGGGCGTCAACGCCAACATCATGTCGCTGGGCGGCATCGCGATCGCGGTGGGCGCGATGGTGGATGCGGCGGTGGTGATGATCGAGAACGCACACAAGCACATCGAAGCGTGGCGCCACGGCCATCCCGGCCAGGCATTAAGGGGCGCCGAGCACTGGCGAATCGTCGGAGACGCCGCCGCTCAAGTGGGGCCGGCGCTGTTTTTCAGTTTGCTGGTGATCACCCTGTCATTCATCCCGGTGTTTTCACTGGAAGCCCAGGAGGGGCGCCTGTTTTCGCCGCTCGCCTTCACCAAAACCTACGCGATGGCCGCGGCCGCGGGCCTGTCCGTCACGCTGGTTCCCGTGTTGATGGGCTACCTGATCCGGGGCCGCATTCCGGACGAACACCGGAATCCGTTGACCCGCTTCCTGATCGTCGCCTATCGGCCGCTGCTGGCAACGGTGCTGCGGTTTCCCCGGGGCACCCTGCTGGTGGCGCTCGCGTTACTGGTCGCAAGCCTTTTCCCGGTGCTCCGGCTCGGGGGCGAGTTCATGCCGCCCCTGGATGAAGGCGACATGCTGTACATGCCCTCCGCCCTGCCGGGCCTGTCGGCCGGCAAGGCGGCCGAGGTGCTGCAGCAGACGGACCGTCTGATTCGACAGGTTCCAGAGGTGCAAAGCGTATTCGGCAAAGCCGGACGGGCCGAAACGGCCACCGATCCGGCGCCGATGGAGATGTTCGAGACCACCGTTCAATTCAAGCCGCACGATCAGTGGCGGCCGGGGATGACGACAGCAAAGCTGATCGAGGAACTCGACCAGATCGTGAAGGTACCGGGTCTGTCCAACATCTGGGTTCCCCCGATCCGCAACCGCATCGACATGCTGGCAACCGGCATCAAGAGCCCGCTCGGGATCAAAGTGGCCGGCGCCAACCTCGCCGACATCGAGCGCGTGGCGCAGGACATCGAGCGCGTGGTGAGGAACATCCCGGGCGTCACATCGGCTTTGGCCGAGCGACTGACCGGAGGCCGGTACATCGACATCAAGGTCGACCGCGAGGCCGCGGCCCGCTACGGATTGAATGTCTCGGACGTCCAGGAAATCATCACGAACGCAATCGGTGGCGAGAACATCGGCGAAACGATCGAAGGTCTGCAACGCTTTCCGATCAATGTGCGCTATCCACGCGAAGTGCGCGACTCCGTGGAGAAACTGCGGGAGCTTCCGATCGTCACCGACCGCGGCGCCCAGATACCGCTGGGGGCAGTGACCCAGATCGGTTTTGTGGACGGTCCGCCGATGCTCAAGAGCGAGAATGCCCGGCTGTCGGGCTGGGTGTATGTCGACATTCACGGGCGCGACCTGGTGTCTGTCGTGCGCGATGCGAAAAGAGCGGTGGCCGAGCAGGTCAAGGTGCCTCCCGGTTATTCGGTCTCGTGGTCGGGGCAGTTCGAATATCTGGAGCGGGCAACCCAGCGGCTGGCCGTGGTGGTGCCCTTCACGCTGATAATCATCTTCGTGCTGTTGTACCTGGCCTTCCGTCGGGTTGACGAGGCCCTGCTGATCATGCTGGCAGTGCCCTTTGCGCTGATCGGCGGCTTCTGGCTGCTGTGGCTGCTCGGCTACAACATGTCGATTGCGGTGGCGGTAGGATTCATTGCCCTGGCCGGCGTCGCGGCCGAATTCGGCGTGGTCATGCTGCTTTACCTGAAGCAGGCGCTGGAGCGAAGACAGGCGCTGGGCGAGCCGATGGACGTTGACGCGGTCCGGGACGCCATGATGGAAGGCGCGGTATTGCGCGTGCGACCCATCGCGATGACGGTCGCAGTGATCCTGGCCGGGTTGATTCCGATCATGTGGTCGAGCGGAACCGGGGCCGAGGTGATGCAACGCATCGCAGCACCCATGGTGGGGGGAATGGTCGTCGCGCCGCTGCTGTCCATGTTCGTCATCCCTGCCGCGTATTTCCTTCTGCGCAAACGCCAGCTGCCCGCCGCAAGCGAGGCAGGCCCGCGCCATGGTGGGATGCCAAGTCCGGTTGCGGTCTTCGAATGAAGGTTTCCGAGTGACGTAGTCCACCCGCAGCAGGCCGGCCTGCTGCAGTGATTCATTGTGGATCTTTTTTCTTCGCGCGGCGCTGTCGTCCGCACCACAATCGGCGCAGCGATCCACCGAACCGTGCTTACTAGAAGGCCGGGCAGCGCAGGGTCAACCGCGGCGTGGTGCATCGCATCAAATTAATCCTCATCACCGATACCAACGTTCCCATGGGATGATTGTCGTACGTATGACTGCAGCGGGCGCCGGGGCGCCTTAGTCTCGGCCCCAGAGCAGATCCGTGGCGAGGGAGATCTGGGTGACACAAGAGGCCATGGCGCCCGAAACCGCCGACACGTTTCCGCGGCTGTTGCTTTGGCACGAGCGCACGCGGCCGAACCATCCCGCGTTGCGCGAAAAGGATCTTGGGATCTGGCAGACCTGGACCTGGTCGGACCTTGCAGCCGAAGTCCGCCTGCTCGCTGCGGCACTGCATCAACTGGGACTTGCGCATGGCGGTCACGTGGCGATCATCGGCGAGAACCGGCCGCGCCTGTACGCGGCCATGCTCGCGAGCCAGTCACTGGGTGCGATCCCGGTGCCGATGTACCAGGACGCGACTGCCGCTCAGATGATTTACGTCTTTCAGGACGCGCAGATCGAATACGCGATCGTCGAGGACCAGGAACAGGTCGACAAGCTGCTCGAGGTGCGCGAACAGTACCCGGCACTGGCCCATATCATTTTCGAGGAGCCACGTGGGCTGCGCCATTACGATCAGCCGGGCCTGCTGTCGTTCGATGATTTGCGCTTGCGCGGCGCCGAGCTTGCCGCCAAATCGCCGGGATTCTTCGACGAGCAGGTTGCCGGCACGGCGAGCCGCGATACTGCCGCACTCTTCTACACGTCGGGAACCACCGGGCGGCCCAAGGGAGTGGTCCAGACCCACGCCGCGCTGATCGACCGCGCGCGCGCAGCCACCGCGTTCGACCGCCTCGGGCCGGACGAGGACGTGCTCGCCTACCTGCCGCTCGCCTGGATCGGTCAGAACATCTTTTCCTATGCGCAGGCGCTGTACACCGGCTACACGGTCAACTGTCCGGAATCGCCGGCGACGGTGGCCAACGACATGCGCGAAATCGGTCCGACCTACTATTTCGCGCCACCGCGGGTGTTCGAGGGAATGCTGACCCAGGTGATGATCCGGATGGAGGATGCCGGACAAATCAAGCGGGCCTTGTTCGGTCACTTTATGGAGGTCGGCCGCCGCGTCGGCGGCCGGATTCTTGATCGCAAGCCGGTGAGTCGTGCGATGCGGCTGTGGTACTGGCTTGGCAACGCGCTGGTATACGGGCCGCTGCGCAATCAGCTCGGACTGAGCCGGGTCAAGGTCGCCTATACGGCGGGCGAGGCGATCGGTCCGGACCTGTTTGCCTTCTACCGCTCCCTGGGCGTGAACCTCAAACAACTGTATGGTTCGACCGAGACTGCGGTGTTCGTTTGCATGCAACCCGACGGCCAGGTGCGCGCCGATTCGGTCGGCCCTCCCCTCCAGGGCGTCGAACTGCAGATCGCCGACAACGGCGAAGTGCTGGTACGCAGCCCCGGTTTGCTGAAGGAATACCATCGCAACCGGGACGCGACCGCCCAGGTGCGCGACGCCGATGGCTGGTTCCACACCGGCGACGCAGGGATGCTCGAGGGCGACGGCCATCTACGGATCATCGACCGTGTCGTCGATGTCGGCCGCCTGGCCGACGGTACGCTTTTCGCTCCCAAGTACATAGAGAACAAGCTCAAGTTCTTTCCCCAAATCAAGGAGGCGGTTGCTTTCGGCGACGGCCACCCAAGCGTGTGCGCATTCGTCAATATCGACCTGGAGGCGGTCGGCAACTGGGCCGAACGCACCGGGCTCGCCTACGCCGGCTATGTCGACCTTGCCGGCAAGCCCGAGGTGCTGGACCTGGTGGCCGGCTGTGTTGACAAGGTCAATGCCGATCTGGCAGCCGATCCGGTGCTGGCAAATTCTCAGATCCACCGCTTTCTGGTGCTGCACAAGGAACTCGATCCGGATGACGACGAGCTGACCAGAACGCGCAAGGTGCGGCGGCGATTCATCGCCCGCAAATACGAGGCCCTGGTCGATGCCCTGTACGCCGGCCGCGAGTCGCAGTACATCGAGACCGAGGTGCGTTTCGAGGACGGCCGCGTCGGCAAGGTGGCCGCGACGCTTGCGCTGCGCGCTGCCAAAACCTACGCACCGGTGGCGCAGGTCGCATGAGGCCAAAACGGCGCCGCTGCACCTTGCTGTGCAGAGCGCAGCGGAAAGCGTGGCGGCCGTGAGTCGGACCGGAAAGATCGGCGGTGTGTTGCTGCAGATCGAGCACGTGTCATTGACGTTCGGCGGCGTCAAGGCACTGACCGACGTCTCGTTCGATGTTCGCGAACACGAGATACGCGCGATCATCGGTCCAAACGGGGCCGGCAAGAGCTCCCTGCTCAATGTGATCAACGGGGTCTACACGCCGGTTGGCGGCACGATCAACTACCGCGGCCAGGTGCGCGAGCGGATGCATCCGCACGATGCCGCACGAACGGGAATCGCGCGTACCTTCCAGAGCCTTGCACTGTTCAAAGGCATGAGCGTGCTCGACAACATCATGACCGGGCGCACGCTGCGGATGCGCTCGGGACTGCTGGCCGTGGCGCTGCACATCGGCCCGGCGGCGCGCGAAGAGATCGAGCACCGCAAGGTGGTCGAGCAGATCATCGACTTTCTCGAGATCCAGGCATACCGCCGCCAGCCGGTCGGCAGTCTGCCGTATGGACTGCAGAAGCGCGTCGACCTCGGCCGCGCACTGGCACTGGAGCCGCAGTTGCTGCTGCTCGACGAGCCGATGGCGGGGATGAATCTCGAGGAGAAGCAGGACATGTGCCGCTTCATCCTCGATGTCAATGACGAATTTGGCACCACCATCGTGCTGATCGAACACGACATGGGGGTGGTGATGGACATTTCCGACCGCGTGGTGGTGCTCGATTACGGCTGCAAGATCGGCGATGGCACACCCGACGAGGTGCGTACGAACCAGGAGGTGATCAATGCCTACCTTGGGGTCGCGCACTGAGCGCGGCGATTGACGGCAATGACGAGACGATGAAGCATCCTGCGATCGCGCGCTTGCGCCACGATTGGCCGGTGGCGCTACTGGTCACGGCGATGGCCGCCGGACTGGCAGCGCCGCTCGTTTCGGGCGCGGCCACGACCGGGTTCTTTGTCGAAGTGCTCCTGGGCGGCCTGATGACCGGGGTGTTGTATTCGCTGGTCGCTCTCGGCTTCGTGCTGATCTACAAAGCTTCGGGGGTGTTCAACTTCGCCCAAGGTGCGATGGTGCTGTTCGCCGCACTGACGACCGCCCGGCTGGCCGAGCATATGCCGCTACCGCTGGCCATTGCGCTGGCCTTGGTGCTGATGGTGGGCTTCGCCTGGCTGGTTGAGCGCCTGGTGCTGCGGCCACTGGTCAACCAGAGCGCGGTGTCGCTGCTGATGGCAACGCTGGGAATCAGCTTCTTCCTCGAGGGCTTCGGTCAGGCGGTCTGGGGTAATGACATCTACCGGATCGATCTCGGGCTGCCGAAGGACCCGATGATCGTCGGCACCCACCTGTTCGAGGGAGGCATCCTCGTGAGCCAGGAAGACCTGGTGGCCGCGGGCGTCGTCGGCGTGCTGGTTCTGGTCCTCGGACTGTTCTTTCAGAAGACAGCCACCGGCCGGGCGCTGCGCGCCGTCGCCGACGATCACCTGGCGGCGCAGTCGGTCGGCATTCCATTGAATCGGATCTGGGTAATCGTGTGGTCGGTGGCGGGCTTCGTGGCCCTGATCGCGGGCCTGGTGTGGGGCTCCAAGCTCGGCGTCCAGTTTTCGCTCGCGCAGGTGGCGCTCAAGGCGCTGCCGGTCGCAATCCTGGGCGGAATGACCTCGATCCCGGGAGCCATCCTCGGCGGGCTGATCATCGGCGTTGGCGAAAAATTCGCGGAAGTATTCCTTGGCCAGGCCCTGGCCCGCTGGTTCCAACTCGAGGGCGGGGGCATCGAGGAGTGGTTCGCCTACGTGCTGGTACTGGCTTTCCTGCTGGTGCGGCCCGAGGGACTGTTCGGCGAACGCCACATCGACCGCGTCTGACCGCACCGAGGACCCGATGCTGTACCGCGAAAACGGCCAATTCAAGACCAGCTACGCGGCCGACCAGCAACTGCTGCCGATCGCGCAGGATCGCTGGTTCATGATGGCTTTGGTCGCGTGCTCCCTTATCGCGGTTCCGCTGCTCGCCAGCGATTACGCCCTGCGGGCGCTGATCATTCCGTTCCTGATCCTTACCATCGCCGCCATCGGACTGAACATCCTGGTCGGTTACTGCGGGCAGATTTCGGTGGGCAGTGCCGCCTTCATGGGTGTCGGTGCCTATCTGGCCTACAACCTGACGCTGCGCGTCCCGCAGCTCAATTTCCTGGTGGTGCTGGTGCTTTCGGGCTTGGGCGCAGCACTGGTCGGCATCGCGTTCGGCATCCCCAGCCTGCGCATCAAGGGTCTGTACCTGGCGGTTGCCACCCTGGCCGCGCAGTTCTTCCTCGACTGGGCCTTCGCCCGGGTACGCTGGCTTACCGCCGATTCGCCTTCCGGTTCGGTATCGACCCGTTCGATCCAAATGCTCGGCTGGACCGTTGAGCGTCCGGTCGACAAGTACCTGCTGGTGCTCGGATTGCTGTGCATCCTGACGTTGGCGGCGAAGAACCTGACCCGGTCCCACATCGGGCGGGCCTGGATGGCGACTCGCGACATGGACGTCGCCGCCGATGTCATCGGCGTGCGCCCGCTGTCGGCCAAGTTGAGCGCCTTTGCGGTCAGCTCGTTTTACGCCGGAGTTGCCGGGGCGCTCTGGGGCTTCGTCCACCTGGGCTCGTGGGAGCCGGCAGCCTTCAGTGTCACGATGTCGTTTAACCTGCTGTTCATGATCATTATCGGCGGCCTCGGTTCGATGGTCGGCAGCTTCTTCGGGGCCGCGTTTTTCGTGCTGTTGCCGGTGCTGCTGAATCGCGCTCCGGCGTCGCTCGGGATCGAGCTGTCGACCGCGATGAAATCCCACGTGGAGGCGATGATCTTTGGCGGCCTGATCGTATTGTTCCTCGCGATCGAGCCGCGCGGACTCGCACGCTTGTGGGCGATCGGCAAGGAAAAACTGCGCATCTGGCCATTTCCACATTGACCGCCCTGATCGGGCAACTGCACCCAAGGAGACCCCTATGAGAACGACAATGCAGAACTGGATCGGCTGGATCGCAACCGCCGCCTGCGCCTGCGGCCTGGCAACTACGGCTGCGGCCGAGGACGCCAAGGCGGCAGCGGAGCAGTTCATTCCGTTGCTCGTCTACCGCACGGGGCCGTATGCCCCGAATGGCACCCCCTGGGCCAACGCCAAGCAGGACTACATCAAGCTGATCAACGCGCGCGACGGCGGCGTGAACGGCGTCAAGCTGACCTACGAGGAATGCGAGACCGAGTACAAGACCGACCGCGGGGTCGAGTGTTACGAGCGTTTGAAGGGCAAGGGCCCGACCGGCGCCGCGCTTTTCGACCCGCAATCGACCGGAATCACGTTTGCGCTCACCGAGCGGGCGCCGGTCGACAAGATCCCGCTGATCACGGTCGGTTATGGTCGCTCTGAATCGCAGGATGGCCAGGTGTTCATGTGGAACTTCCCTTTGCTAGGAACCTACTGGACGGCGGCGGACGTGCTGGTGCAGCACATCGCGAAAAAGGAGGGCGGATTCGACAAGCTCAAGGGCAAGAAGATCGCGCTGGTGTTCCATGATTCACCGTTCGGCAAGGAGCCGATCCCGCTGCTCGAGGAGCACGCCAAGCTGCATGGCTTCGAACTGATCAAGATCCCGGTGACTGCGCCGGGAGTCGAACAGAAATCGGTGTGGCTGCAGGTTCGCCAGCAGCGCCCCGACTACGTGCTGCTGTGGGGCTGGGGCGTGATGAATTCGACGGCGCTCAAGGAGGCCCAGGCGACGGCGTTCCCGCGCGATCGGATGCTGGGCGTCTGGTGGTCGGGCGCGGAACCGGACGTGAAGGACGTCGGCGAGGGCGCGAAAGGCTACAGCGCGCTGACGATCCAGTACGGAGCCGGCCTGAGCAAGGTGCAAAAAGACATTTTGAAGTACGTACACGACAAAGGGCAGGGCACCGGCCCGCGCGAGGAGGTCGGCACGGTGCTCTACAATCGTGGACTGCTGATTCAGATGCTCTCTGTCGAAGCCGTTCGCCGCGCCCAGGAGCACTTCGGCAAGGGTAAGCCGATGACCGGCGAGCAGATCCGCTGGGGCCTGGAGAACCTGACGCTCGACCAGAAGAAGCTCGATGCGCTCGGATTCGGCGAGATGCTCAAACCGGTGGCCACATCGTGCGCCGACCACGTCGGCGCCTCGTATGCGCGGATTCAGACCTGGGACGGCAGTCGTTGGGTGCCCGGGGATCTGTACGAGGCCAATCAGCAGATGATCGCGCCAATGGTACACAGCGCGGCCGCCGCGTACGCGGCATCGAAGAACATCACGGCCCGTACGGCGCAGACCTGCCAGAGCTGAGGGGGTGCGGGCGGCGCACACCGCCCGCCTTCGGACGACTCAGGCAGCAACCAGGAGAACGCAAGTGTCCTCGCAAGTGCCGGCCACCCGTCAGGCGTGCGGCGCGGATACCGAGCGCGGTGCGCTGCTGGTACTCAACAGCATCGAGGTGATCTACAGCCACGTGATCCTGGTGCTCAAGGGGGTGTCGCTGTCCGTGCCACGCGGCGGAATCGTCGCCCTGCTGGGCGCCAATGGCGCCGGCAAGACGACCACCTTACGGGCGATTTCAAACCTGCTGCGCGGCGAGCGTGGCGAGGTCACCAAGGGCAGCATCGTGTACGACGGTCAGCGCATCGAACGCCTGTCGCCGTACGATCTGGTACGTCGCGGCGTCGTCCAGGTGATGGAGGGTCGGCGCTGTTTCGCTCACCTCAGCGTCGAGGAGAACCTGCTGACCGGCGCATACACCGGATCCGCGTCGGCTGGGATGAACGGTGCATCGAGCACCGATGCGCTCGAGCGCGTCTACAGCTACTTCCCGCGACTGAAGACCCGGCGTACGAGCCTGGCCGGGTATACGTCCGGAGGCGAGCAGCAGATGTGCGCGATCGGCCGCGCGCTGATGGCGCGACCGTCGATGATCCTGCTCGACGAGCCGTCGATGGGGCTGGCACCGCGGGTGGTGGAGGAGATTTTCGGCATCGTGCACGATCTGAACGCACGCGAGGGCGTTTCCTTCCTGCTGGCCGAACAGAACGCCAACATCGCGCTGCGCTATGCGCGCCACGGCTATATCCTCGAGAACGGCCGGGTGGTGATGGATGGCGAAGCCGCGTCGCTGGCGAGCAACGAGGACGTCAAGGAGTTCTACCTGGGACTGTCGCGTGACGGGCGGCGCAGCTTCCGTGACGCCAAGTTCTATCGCCGTCGCAAGCGCTGGCTGGCTTAGTGCGACTCGGGACACTGGCCGATGTCGGACCATTTCGATGCCCTGGAGACCCGCGATCCTGCGGCCCGCGAACGTGATCTCATGCGGCGGCTGCCGCAACTGATCGCGGCGGGGCTGCGCGCGCCGGGCTGGCGCCGCCATCTCGGTGCGCTCGACCCCACGAACATCGAATCACGCGCGGCGCTGGCGCGCCTGCCCGTGCTGCGTAAATCGGACCTGATCGCCCTGCAGGCGAACAGCCCCCCTCTGGCCGGCCTGGTTGCCGCGCCGGTGTCGGATTTCTCTCGATTGTTCGTCTCGCCCGGACCGATCTGCGAAGTCGAAGGGCGTCACAACGACTGCTGGCGCTCGGCGCGCGCCTTGTTTGCCGCCGGGCTGCGCGCTGGCGACCTGGTACTGAATACCTTCTCGTACCATCTGACCCCGGGAGGATTCATTGTCGATGCCGGTGCCCGGGCGCTGGGCTGCGTAGTGATTCCCGCCGGGCCTGGAAACACCGAGCAGCAGGTCGCGGTGCTTGCACACCTGAAACCATCCGCTTACTGCGGCACGCCGGACTTCCTGAAGCTGCTGCTTGACGCCGCCGACGGCGCCGGCGTTGAGAACCCGCTGCGCAAGGCGCTGCTTTCCGGTGCCGCGTTCGCGCCGCCGCTGCAAACCGAGTTCCAGGCGCGCGGGATTGACGCCTACCAGATGTACGCAACCGCGGACCTGGGCCTGGTGGCCTACGAGACTGCCGCGCGCGCCGGATTGGTGGTGGCCGAGGACGTGCTGCTCGAGATCGTTCGCCCGGGCACCGGCGACCCGGTCGGCGAGGGCGAGGTGGGCGAGGTCGTGGTCACTTCCTTCGATCCGGACCGACCCTGGATCCGGCTGGCGCTGGGCGACCTCTCTGCGATCGTACCCGGCGCTTCCCCATGCGGCCGCACCAACGTGCGGATTCGCGGCTGGCTGGGCCGCGCCGATCAGACCACCAAGGTCAAGGGGATGTTCGTTCGCCCTGAGCAGATCGCCGAAGTGCTCCGCCGTCACCCCGAGGTCGAGCGGGCGCGGCTGATCGTCAGCCGCGCGAACGACGTTGACGTGATGACGCTGCGCATCGAGGCCGAGCAAGTCCCGGGGCTGGAATCAAGTGTCGGCGAGACGCTGCGATCGATCACCAAGCTCGGCGGCCGGGTCGAGCTGGTTGGCCGCGGCAGCCTTCCGAACGATGGCAAGGTGATCGAGGACAGTCGGGCGATTGGCGGTTGAGCAGGGCGAGCTTCCAGGCGAAGCCCTCAGTCGCGCGACCTGTTGCCGATCCGCGTCCAGTGGGGCGGATAGTCGATCACCAATCCATCGCTATCGAGCGCCAGGTCGGCGGTGAACCCGGAGTCGACGCTGCGGTACCGCACCTGCCGGGCGGCGCCCGCGTCCGTGTCCAGCCTCGTGTACTGCTGTCGTGCTCTCAGGACGCGAAGATCCGGCAAGCGCACCCATGCGACATCGAATTCCCGGGGCTGACCAGCTGCAAGCTGCAGACGCTTGACGGGCAGGGTGTTGGTCAAGGGCGTCGCCATCAGATCTCGACGCCCCTAGGCGAGGAGACGATCGCGCAGTGTTCCAGCCCCGCGCCTTGCACCCACTCCCAAGCGACTTCGCGCTTCATCTACGCTCCACGCGACAGTAAGAAGCCCAAAAAAAGGCGCATCACTTCGGCTTTTCTTTGATCCGCGCGGGCTTCGCACCCGGCGCTTAGAGCTGCGCGCACGCGGGTGGTCAGCTCGTCGTCGTCGACGGTCACGTCACGCAACTCCCACGGGTGGCGCCTCCGTAATGGCCCGGATGTGGCTCTCATGACTCGGCAGTCGTTGGCAGCTTGCACGCAGCAGATCCTTTGTCCGCCGCAGGTAGACGAAGTTGTCCTTCGACGACACCGAATCCAGCAGCGGGTTGTAGTCTCCCGGGATGTGGCCTTGCCCCGTCAGCACGGCGAGCCAACTGCCGTCTTTAAAGAGCTCTTCGGGAGCGAGCACGATGCGTCCGGACCGCTTGAAGTGTTCTTCCTTGTACACCAGAGCTTCGGGCAAAGGCATGCTCCGGCAATATTCCCACATCGGCTCGTTCTTCCCCGTTGTTGAGTGATAGTGAAGCACGAGAAAGTCTCTGACCGCCTCGAATTCCTGCGACAAGACCCGATTGAACTGCTCAGCGGTGTACGGGTCGCACTGGCGGGTTGGGAACAAGGACAGCAGCTTGGCGATCGCGCTCTGAATCAAATGAATACTGGTGGACTCCAGCGGCTCCAGAAATCCTCCGGATAGTCCGATCGCGACGACGTTCTTGTCCCAACTCCTTTTGCGCCGACCCGCGGTAAAGCGAATCGGTCGCGGATCGGCCAAGGGCTTGCCGTCCAGATTGTTCAGAAGAACCGACGCGGCTTCATCATCGCTGATGAACTTGCTGCTGTAGACGTAACCATTGCCATTGCGGTGCTGCAACGGAATGCGCCATTGCCAGCCGGCCGCCAGCGCCTCGGAGCGGGTATAGGGAACCGGCGGACCGGTCCGTTCGGTGGGGACGGCCAGCGCGCGATCGCAAGGCAGCCAATGCGACCAGTCTTCAAACGCCGAACCGAGCACACCCCCGATCAGAACGCCACGCAGGCCCGAGCAATCGATGAAGAGATCTGCGTCGAGCTGATCGCCCTTGTCAGTACGCAGAGACGTAACGAAGCCGGTTTCAGGGTGCTGATCGATCTTGATGACCTTTCCCTCGAAACGCCGAACACCGCGAGCCTCTGAATGCTTACGCAAGTACCGGGCGTACAGACTCGCGTCGAAGTGGAAGGCATAGCCGAGAGTGGCCAGCGGGGAGTTCGGATCCGACGCAGGAAAAGCGAATTTCCCGGCTCTGGCCACAAGAGTCGTCAGCGAGTACTGTTCGATGCCGTCGTCCAGACCTTCCTGACGCGCCCTGATCCATCGATGATGGAAAGGCAAGCTGTCATTGGTATCGCCGTAACGTCCGAAGGGGTGAAGATAAACGTGGCCGGGCCTGGCCCAGTTCTCGAATTCGATCCCCAGCTTGTAGGTCGCCTTCGTCTCTCGCATGAACTCATTGTGGTTCAGTCCGGTGAGTTGATTGAACCAGTGAATGGTCGGGATCGTCGCCTCTCCGACTCCGATCGTTCCTATTTCGTCGGACTCGATCAGAAAGGTCTGGATCTGCGGCCCGATCGCCTTGGACAGTGCGGCCGCTGTCATCCAGCCTGCAGTTCCTCCACCCAGGATGCCGATCCTTCTTACTCTGTTTTCGTTCACCCTTTCATCCCCTTCGACAGTGGCGAAACGGCACCGACGCGAATTGCCGGTAGGCGTGCAGGACCTCGGTCCTAGCGCGGCATTGCCGGTGGCCGCACTGCCAGATAAACCGTACTCCAAAGCTGTGCCGCGTTGGACTCGTCGGCGTCCGCTCCCGCCGCTCCGAACGGTGCGATCCTGAAGCGTCCGCCGGAACGCGACCACGACCACAATTCCGAACTTTTCATTTTGCGCGACGCTTCGATAGCGGACCAGAGGATTTTTTGAGCCTGGAGCAGGTGGATCCGTACCTTGTCCGGAACGTCCTTGCGCCGAAGCTGCCTCTCCAGACCGGCGGCGAAGAGTGCCTGTTGCCAGGACCACACGACCGTACCGTGATAGGCATTCCGGCTGAATCGAGCCTGGACCTCAGATGTACAGAACACCGGATTCGCCACCAACATACCCACGTCCGTCATCAGGCCGGCCGGAAAGGGGCGGATCAGCACGGTGACGACCCGGTCCAGGCTTTCCGCATCGGGCTCGCCGAACAACAGCGCAAATCCTTCGTCGGAATTCATCACCGGCACGGGCGATCCTGATGCATCCAGGGCGACCGCATGGAACCGCACCTCGCCCGGATCCAGTGCGGTCACCGCGGGTCCAGCGGGCAACCCCACCGAGGCCGAATAAGCCCTGATCGCTTCGACCGCCGCAGCGTGCGGCACACGGACGTCGAACAGCGGCGGGGCTCGCTCGCGCCAGAGTTTCGCGAAAACGGACGCCTGCGAGAACAACGGCCGATCGGCCTCGTTCAGATAGGGATCGAGTAATCCGCTAGCGTAGAGCCGGCCTGCGGCGTCCAGCGCGGCCGGCACCAGAGCCGCGTTCACGTCGTAGGGATAGCGCCCGCGTCCGAGACCTTCCCCGCTGTCGCGCCAGTTGCCAGACGTCAGGCCAGGCTTCAAGCCGATCAGATGCGACACCTGAGGATCCCGGGCGAAGGCCGATGCGCCGTTCAACACGAGCCGCAGATTGGCAACAAGGTCTTCGCCTTTCCGGGTGGAATGGTCGCCATCGCGTCCGTCGGTGCCGGCCAGGAACGGCACCGCCCGTTGGCGACCCCGATCATCTTCCAGCAGCCATCCACTCGCCACCGGCGCCAGCATGTAATTGCCGTCAACCATGTTGTAGTTGAATACCGGAGCGTCGGACCGGGATCCATCGGATCGCAGGTGATCCAGAATCGCGAATTCGCCGATGTCCTCCTCGTGTGCCACTTCACCCTGGTCCGATAGTCGCCGCAGAACCGCGCCCAGCCCGGCGTCAAGCGCCTCCGGGGTCAGTGCTGGCATCAGCATTCGGGCCGCCATCAGGGTATCCCGTCCGAAATACGTGTTGAACCGCCAGGATCCGGCGAGAAACTTTTCCTGGTAGCTGAGAAAGGAGAGGGTATTGCGCGCGGCTGCGTCCGGGCCGGCGGTCTCGTTCAACAGACGCGGACCGTATAGCGGAAACAACGGGGTTTCGCCGCTGGCGGCGGTAATCCTCAGCCCGATCCTGCCGTCCTTGCCCGCGCTGATACGTCCGTGCTGCACATCGCCCTCGATGACTTCCAGCGTCAGCCGATAGCCCGGGGCGCCATCGATCCGATCGCGCGCCCAGGTGATGCTTTGGCCCTGCGTGACCGGATCGGCAGTGATGCCGGCAGGCACAGTCCCTACCGCCTGATAATCGCGCAACACCCGAACATTGGATAGAACAGCCTGAACGATCGTCAACTCGCGCGCGCCGACCCGCGCTTGCGTCGAGATACCGTAAAGGAAACGACCCTTCGCGTCAGCCAGCACGACGGGCTGTGGCTCTCGAGTCACCTCCCAGTTGGCGGCTTTCTGCAGGCGAGAAAACCAAAGGCCCACGGCGCTGTTGCCGGCCGGAAATGCGATCAGAATTCTGGGATCCCTGCCGGATCGCAGGACCAGGTGAGCGGCAATCAGGCCGTCCCTGAAAAAACGGTTGATGTTCAGCCCTTCGCGAACTTCAAAACCGAGCTCTGGTCCTGGTGGGGTTTCGGCCAGCGCTTGCGGGGCCGAACCATGCAGCAGGAAAGCGATGGCCATGGTCGCGCCGACGCGACCGGCGGGAGAGCTGCGCAAGCCGTTTCCCCGCTTGCCGTCTCGACTGCTCGCGGCGACGGATCCAGTCGCCCGCGCCGGCTGCTCGCGCGACGCGCCGGCCATCATCGGCTCGTCCGAGCGTCAGAAGCTGTAAGTCAAGCTGATCAGAGCGTTCCGACCCGTGATGCCACGCCCGTAGAAATAGCCGTTGGACGCCGTCTGCGTTGCACCCTGCCGAGGGTTGCCTTCGGTTATCCCGATCACGTTGGTCAGATTGTCGACGCTCACGTTCAGCTGGAGCTTCGACGTCAGGTTGTAGATCGACCCGATGGTGAATACCCCGTATCCTGGAATCGATAGTCCATCGCCGCTGTCCGCGAAGAACTGGCCGATGTACTTGTAGCGCAGGTACAGGTCACCCCTGCCACCGGGGAACAGGTATTCCGGCGTGATGGTAAACAGCTTCTTCGGCGTGTGCTGCGGCGTCAGGCCGTTGAAGCCGGGTTGGCCAACCCCGTTAAGCGACGCATTGGTGGTTTCCGGCGTCTGGTACACGCCGAACGCATTGAGCCGGAAGTAGCGCACCGGCCGGTAATCCAGATCGAGCTCCACGCCAGTGGTTCGCATGTCCGCCTCGAACGTGTCCAGATTGGCCGGATGCTGCGGGTCCGGGAACTGGTAAAACTGGTTGTCGAATGCCGTATGAAACCCGGTCACGGAGCCCACCAGGCCGTACCCTTCGTAGCGCAGGCCCCCTTCGTAGAGCGTCACACTGGTTGCGTCGGGCGCCGGGCTGCCGCCGCCAGGGCTCATCTGAAACCCCAATGCGTAGCGGCCATACACCGAGAAGTTCGGAGTCAGCACATAGTTCACTCCGACACTGCTGGCCGTCTTCGAGTGGCTGGTCTTGGTTTCGGTCAGCGTGCCGTCCCACGGGTTGGCTACAGGAAACAGCCCGCTGCCGACGGGGCCGACCGGCACCGTCCCGGTCGCCGCCGTGTTGCCGTTGAAATAGTCATCGTGCAGCTCTTCGTAGCGCAGACCGAAGTCCACGTGCAGCCGCTCCGCGATCGTCATCTCGTCGTTGAAATAGAAGGAGGTCGACTCGCCCTTGTCGCTCCAGATGCCCTGGCCCCAATCACCGTACGACACGAGCCCATTGTCGGTCAGGGAGCCGACCACTTGACCTGCGCTATTGAGCGGGACCACGTTGTAGATGTGCGACTGCGGAGACACGCCGTTGATCACATGAGCGACCGCCGACTGATCATTGGTACGCCACGTCTCGAAGTACATCACCCCGACGGTCAGGGAGTTGGCGATCTCGCCCCTGGTCGCCTCCCAGCGCCCGCCGAAGTTGCTGGAAACATCGTAGCCGGTTTGCAGCTGGTGATTGAGCCAGGTCTGCTCCATCAGGCCGTTGCCGTTCAAGGCATTTAAAGCCGCAGTATTCGAAGCCGCAATGATCTGGCCGGTCGTCATGTCCTGGAATGCGAACTGCGCGGCATTCGGATAAGCCGCCATTCCAGCCACCAGCAAGTCGTGAATCGGAGAAGTGGTTCCACCCCTCAGGTACTGGGTAGCGTTGGTCAGACCCGCGTTGCCGACACCACTGCCGGGAAAGACGCCGTTGAAGTCCCACTTGTAGGACAGATAGTGCGCCTTGCCGAAGGCGCTGAATCCCTCTTTGATGGGCAGCTCGAGGTCGAATCTGATCTGCTTGGTGTCTGCATGGATCCCGTCGATCAGCCGGAAATTCCGGATGCAATTGCCGGTCGCGCACGAGTCCGGGACTCCGATATTGCCGAACGCGGGCCCCGCGATATTGTCGTTGAGCACATCCAGACCAGGCACGTTGCCGGGCTTGCCGTTGGACCCGAACTTGAAGGGCATGTCCGCGTAGTAAGGATCATGCTGGTCGCCCACCTTGCCCGTCAGCATGACATAGCCGCCGTCCTCGAACCGCTTTTTGATCGCTCCCTTCACGTGGTAGGTCTGATAGGTGAATCCGGAATCCCGCGTGCCCCGGGTTGAGTCAAAGTATCCGCCTATATTGAAGGCGACGTCCGTGATGATCGGCGCCGAGTAATAGAAGTCCGCACGCCGGTCGTTGTACGTCGTTGCGCCGAGCCTGAGCGCACCCTCTTCGCGGGTGAAGTTCGGCTGCTTGGATATGAAATTGACGGTGGCAGCCGCGCCATTGGTGGTCAGGATGCCCGAACTGCCACCGCGCACCGCCTCGACGCGGTCGATGGTGATGTCGTACGAGAAGTACTCGTCGGGATTGCCCCCACCGTAAATGATCGGCAAGCCGTCTTCCTGGAACATGATGAAGCTTTGACCGCCACCCTGGAGGCCACGGACCGAATAGTTGTTCGAAACCGCGCCGGCCGTGCCCTCGACGAACATCCCGGGAATCAATTCAAGGATATCGTCGGTGCTGCGTGGCGCCTTGAGCGCAAGGTCGGCTGCGGAGATGGGCGTGACATCCGCGGACGAAGTCAGCAGGCTGCGCGAACTCGACGTGGTGCCCGTGACGATCACTTGCTGAAGCGCGTTTTCCTCGCCACCTGCGGATGGATTCTGGCCGGCGCCGGGCGGTGTCTGGGCCATCGCGGCTGGCCCGCAGATCAGCAGCGCCGCTACGGATGCCTTCCCGTTCAGACTGCTCTTGCGCTTCAAAAGCGGTGGTCGGGAGCGCGCTGGCATCGCCCACGTCGTTGTCGACCTCAACGGGGTGAACACGGAACTCACAGCCGCGCTTACCGCACGTTTCTTGAAGATCTGCATGCGTCTCGCTCCTTAGCAGTGATGGCTCGTTCTTGGTGGGATGCGCCGCCACGACCGGATGCTTGCGCGTTCTCGAAGCACGCCTGCGCCCCCGGATGCGAGTATCTTGCGCCGGACAATCGATGAAATCTATAAAGTCACTGATGGCCTTGAAGACTTGTGTTGCGTGTCGTCCACCGAAATCCTTTCGACAACGATCCGACTACTGATATCGGGACGGCATTTTCATTAGCGACATCAAGGACAAGGGAGCGTTGCCCCTCGCTTCAGGCATCAGCATCAGTCGTTCAGCGTCCGGCAGACGATGAGTGCGGAAGACTCCGTGCAATGTGCGCAGGTTCAATTCGATTTGTCGTAGCCTTTGCTGCCGCGGCGGCTTTCCCTTTTTTCTCCCTGCGAACACGGCAGCGCATCGCCACGGGTGCGGCCGCCCTGCTGCTCGCATCGGTTGCGGCCGCTGGCACCGTCGCGGCAGGAGCGACGGCTGCAGTCGCACCGCCTTCGGAGGTTTACGGCGATCTGTTCGCCGCGGTGCAGAGTCACGGAATTTTTACCGACAGCAAACAATTTGCGGACGCGATTCCCCGCGGTACTCCGTCCGGGATCCTCGCCGCCTGGAACTCACAGCGACAGTCGCCAGGGTTCTCGCTGCGAGAATTCGTCAGCGAGCACTTCCAGTTCGAGCCTGAGGTCGCTTCGCCCGCACCCGCTACGCATTCGGACTTGTGTCAGCACATCGCTGATTTGTGGCACGTGCTGGTGCGACCGATGACTTCGCCGGCGCAGGGGTCATCGTTGCTTCCGCTGCCGTTTGCCGCGATCGTGCCGGGGGGCAGATTCCGCGAGGCGTATTACTGGGACAGCTACTTCAGCCTGTTGGGAATCTCGGTGGACGCAACCGGTGAACCAGTCCAGGGCATCGTGAAGAACTTCGCCTACCTGATCGACAAGTACGGTCACGTCCCCAATGGCACGCGCAGCTATTATCTAAGCCGGTCGCAACCCCCATTTTTCTACGAGATGGTTGCGTTGACCTCGCACGATGATCCAGCCGCGGCATTTGCGCGCTACCTGCCGCAGCTGCGACGAGAACATGCGTTCTGGATGGACGGCGAAGCGCTGGCCAAACCCGGCCAGCCCTATCGCCGCGTCGTTGTGCTTGCAGATAGCGCCCGTCTGAACCGCTACTGGGACGACCGCGCCGCACCGCGCGACGAATCCTACCGGGAAGACTTAACGCTGGCTAAGGGAACGGACCGTCCCGCCGGCGAGGTTTACCGCAACCTTCGCGCTGCCGCCGAAAGCGGCTGGGACTTCAGCTCGCGCTGGCTGGCCGACGGAAAGACGCTCGGCTCTATCGGTACCACGAATACCGTTCCAGTCGATCTAAACAGCCTGCTATTCGGCTTGGAGACCGCAATTCGGCTGGGTTGTGCCCGAGTGCACGACCAGGTTTGCGCCGACGAATTCACTCGCCGAAGCGCAGCGCGGCACGCTGCCATCGATCGTTACCTGTGGCAGAACGACTCGGGCGTTTTCGACGACTTCGACTGGCGCCGAGGGCGCCCGACCGATCGACTGAGCATTGCAACGCTTTATCCACTGTTTACGGGCTTGGCGCAGCCCAAGCAGGCGCATCGCGTGGCGCGCATCGTCGAGGCGCAGTTGCTCAAACCGGGCGGCTTGGCGACCACGGCAGTGGCCAGCGGCCAGCAGTGGGACCTGCCGAACGGGTGGGCGCCGCTGCAATGGATCGCCGTGCGCGGCCTGCGGGCCTATGGTGAAACCGAGCTCGCTCGAACCATCGCCCAGCGATGGTTGGCCAACGTCGACCGCGTCTATCGCACGTCGGGAAAGCTCGTCGAGAAATACGACGTGGTCGATTTAGGCCGGTCGGGCGGAGGAGGGGAGTACCCGTTGCAGGATGGATTCGGGTGGACCAATGGCGTTACCGCCCAGCTCCTGCAGCTATATCCCGACCCGAAGCGCTGCTCTGCGGCGGCTCCGCAGGCGACCAGGCCGACCGCGACGCCGCACTGACGGCGCCGCTTTCGCGAAAAAGGAGGTGAGGTAATCATGAACTTGGCAGCCAGCGAATCGGCATCCACCAACACGACACCGGCTGGATCGATCGCCGACTTGCGTTTGTTCGTATTTGCCCTCTTTTTCATCTTTGGTGGAATCACCAGTCTCAACGACGTCCTGATCCCCAAGCTCAAGCATCTGTTCGACCTCAACTATGCGGAGGTCATGCTGATCCAGTCGGCCTTTTTTCTAGCCTATTTCCTGATCTCGGCGCCGGCCGGAGGCCTGGTCCAGCGCCTGGGCTACATGCGCAGCGCGGCGATTGGGCTGATCACGATGACGGTCGGCTGCCTGCTGTTCATTCCCGCCTCCTACTCGGGACTTTTCCCGACATTTCTCCTCGCTTTGTTCGTGCTGGCCGCCGGAATCACCGTCGTTCAGGTCGTGGCAAATCCGCTGATCTGCCTGCTGGGCGAGCCTCGCACTGCGCATAGCCGATTGACCTTCGCTCAGGCCTTCAACTCGCTCGGCACCACGGTATTTCCGTACGTCGGTTCCATTTTGATCCTCGGCAGCCTGGCCCAGGTCGACGAAGCTCAGCTCAGCGGGCAGGCCCTCGCGGCCTTTCGTGCGAAGGAGGCGCATGTGGTGGATCGCACCTACGTAGGCCTGGCCACCGCGCTGGCGATCGTCGCCGCACTCGTCTGGCGGCGGCGCCACCGGCTGAACGAGGGCCGCAAAGCGAGCGCCTCCTTCCTGCGTTCGTTGAGCCTGCTGCGCCGGCCGCGCTTTGCGTTCGGCGCGCTGTGCATCTTCCTTTACGTCGGTGGCGAAGTGGCGATCGGCAGCCTGCTCACCAACTACCTGATGCGGCCGGACACGCTCGCGCTGCCGCCTCAGGCGGCCGGCGAGCGCCTCTCGCTCTACTGGGGTGGCGCGATGGTCGGCCGCTTCATAGGTGCCGGTCTGCTGCGCCGTTTTCCACCAGGCAGCGTACTGGCCGCCGCGGCGGCTTGTGCGATCACGCTGCTATTGGTTTCCGCGCTCTCCACGGGGGTTGCCTCCGGCTTCAGCCTGATTTCGATCGGCCTGTTCAACTCGATCATGTTTCCGACGATCTTCTCGCTCGCCTCGGAAGGGCTGGGCGACCGCGCGCCGGAGGGCTCCGGCCTGATCTGCATGGCGATAGTCGGCGGAGCCATCGTGCCGCCGCTGACCGGCGCGGTCGCTGATGCTTCGAGCCTGCGCGGAGCTCTTATCGTGCCGCTGCTGTGCTACCTCGGTATCGCAGCCTTCGGACGGTATTGCCGCCTTCACCCGGAACGCGCCGCCGCCGACGAGTTGGTGACGCCCCCTCAAGCCTGAGCCGAAGGGCGAGCATCGCGGACTGACGGAGTGGACACTCAGGCGTTCAGTCGATGATGGCCGCGGATCGGTGGCACGCCGAACGCCACCCGGATGGGTTCCCCGCTAGCGCGACCAGGCTATCGACAGGTCGATGTGCCGCCGCGGCAGAAGGTACAGCTGGCCGTCGCCGAGCTCACTGGGCAAGATGGGCTCGCGCCGGTCGCTCAGGTTGATGCACTTCAGGGCAAGCTGCAAGCCAGGCCATCGGTATCCGATCATCGCGTCGAAGACGCCATACGCACCGGACAGTTTGCGGTTGGCAGCATCCAGGAAGCGCGAACCCTCCCCATTCAGGGTGGCGGCCATCTGAACGCCTTGCGCCGGAGCATAGGTGAGTCCCAACGCGCCACGCCAACGTGGCGTGAGCGCAATGCGATTGCCGGCGAGCTGGCCCTGGGTGGCGTCGTTGAAGTCCCGGTAGGTCGCATCATCGAGGCTCATGCTGGCGGCCAGCCGGAACCCCGGCGCCAATACGAGTGACGATTCCAGCTCGAAGCCCCGGTAGCGGGTGTGTCCGGCCGCCACCAGTGCGGGCAGGCCGTTGACCGAACCGTCGAGCGGCTGGTTGCCGAAGTCCGTGAAAAAAGCCGCGAGGTCGGCATCGAAGCGTCCATCCAGGCCGTCGACCTTCAATCCCGCAGTGAAGCCCCGCTGAGTCTCGGGTTTCAGTGGCGGCGCGAACGCTGCCGTCGGCCCGAAGTCAATTTGCGCCAGCTGAAAGGTGTTGCTGAAGCTGGCGTGGATCAACACGTCGTCCAGGTCACCGCTCGCATCGCTCCAAAGTCGCCAGCTTGCCCCGAACGAGCCCGAAGCGCGCTCCGCATGATCGGACTGATCCGCGGTGGCGGTTCCCTCAGAGGCCTGGACGTGTTGGCGCGTGAAGTTGTAGCGCAGCCCCGTCAGCACGCTGACCTCGGCATCGGGTTTCCACCGCATTTGCAAGTACAAGCCGAACAGGCTGCGATGGGCCAGCAGCGCTGCGCCGCCGTTTCCAGGCAACGAGGCGCCCGCCGGCGCGGCGCCGCCATCGATGGGGATCGTGTAGTCGAAGGTCGTGCTGTCCTGCTGGGCCCGGCCGAGTAATTCGTTCAGGCCGACCGTTACATCCAGCGTCGACCACAGCGTCCGCGTCCCGTGAAAGTCGGCGAACAGCTCGTTTATCTGTCGCCCCTGTCGGAATCCAATGCCACTGCCGGCAGGGAAGCTGTCGAAGAAACCCTCGATCGTATGGGTCCAGCTCCGGGTCCACGACAGCGCGCCACCCCAGCGGATTTCGCCCGTCTTCCCGTCGAGTCCGGCCACCAGACGGCCTACATCGGAATCGATCCGTGCATCCGATGGGTTCTGATTGAAATCGAGAGGCAACTTCGAAGTGGGCAGGCCGTTGGCGTCGATCGGCAGCGGGCTTTGGGGCTTTTGCCACTGAGCCGTCGCGTCCGCGTCGAGGTGCGCCAGGCCAAAACCGGTATCGGCCGCAAACCGATAGAGCCCGTGCAGCCGGTCGCTGCCGACGCCGTCGCCTGCGATGCGCGTGCGACCGGCATCCACGCTCAGGGACTGCAGAATTCGACCCTGGCTGAGTACCATCGCACCGTCGGCCGAGGCCGACCCGTAGCTTCCCGCCGAAACGTGCACGGCGCGGTCGGCCTTGCCGGCCGCGTAATGGATCACGTGGATCGTTCCGGCAAAGGCGGTCGTGCCGTAGAAGACCGGAGCACTTGCGCGCAGCACTTCGATCCGTTCGACGTTGTGCAGGTCCAGCGTGGCAAATGCGGGGATGAACGCGCCGCCGACCGGAACGCCGTCGACCAGCAGCAGAAAATCATCCGCTTCGCTACGACCCAGCACCGACGGCGTCAAGCCGGCTGGCCCGAGGTCCCCGCCGGGATACACGCTGATGCCCCCCACCAGCGCCAGCGCGGAGCGAAGGTCTGTCGCGCCACGCGCGCGCAGATCCTCGCCGGAGACGACCGTGATCGAATCGGGCGATTCCTGCACCGGCTCGCGCAGCCGGGTCGAGGTCACTTCGACCACGTCCAGGCGCGATTCACCCGGCGCCGCAGGCTGTTGCGCCTGGGCGGGGGCGATCAGTAAACCGGCGCTTGCGCTTGCCCAGAGCCATCGAACGAGCGACATCGGGCGGAGAAAACGCATCGGCCTGCCGGTTGATAGGCACCCAAAAGGCGCTCAAGCTACGTGCGCGCGATGACCGGGACGTGACGCGGCTCCCGCGTCCGTCCAGGCAGCCGCTGTCGGCGCGATAGTAAAATCCAGTCGAAAGCGTGTTTGAAGCGTAACCCGTCGGAGTCTCCATGAAGATTGCCTCGATGCTGGCCATTGCCGAACTTGGTTTGACCCTTGCTTTTTTCCCGGCTCTAGAAGCCAGTGCGGCCGACGTCGCCTTGCAGACGGCGATCGCCAACCCCAACCGCGCGCCTGGCTTTGTCAAGCGCGATGCCGCCCGGCATCCGCAGGAGGAGCTCGAGTTCTTTGGCCTGCGTCCTGATATGACGGTGGTCGAAGTGAGCCCGGGCGGCGGCTACTGGACCGAGATCCTGGCCCCCTACCTGAAGGCGGCCGGCACCTATTACGTGGCCGTTCCGCCGGCCAAAGACCCGGAAGCCCCTAAGCCGGGAAAGGACACCTTCCGTGAGAAGCTGGCTGCGGACCCGGATGTCTACGGCAAGATCATCTTGACCGAACTCGGGCTCGACCACTACACGGTCGCGCCCGCAGGTACAGTCGATCTCGTCGTAACGTTTCGCAACCTGCACAACTGGGCGGAAGCGGGCTACGCGCCGGCTGCGCTTGAAGGCTTCTACCGCGCGCTGAAACCGGGCGGTATCCTCGGTATCGAGGACCATCGCGGTCGCAATGACGTACCGCAAGATCCCAAGGCCGACAACGGCTACGTCCGCCAGGACTACACCATCGAGCTGGTGAAAAAAGCCGGCTTCGAATTCGTCGGTTCCTCCGAGATCAATGCCAATCCGCGCGACACCAAGGACTGGCCGAAAGGCGTCTGGACGCTGCCGCCTACACTCGCGATGAAGGACAAGGACCGCGAAAAATACATCGCGATTGGCGAAGCGGACAACTACGTGCTGAAGTTCCGCAAGCCGAAGCCCGGTTCGTGAAGACTTTATGGCGTCGAACAGTGCGCAGGCAAGGAAGCTGCATTGCCCTGTCCCTCGCTTTGTCTGTTGACTGACGCGAATGCTGTACTGCTGCCCGGCATCTGCCGTACGCCGCCGGTCATCCTCGCGCCGACCAGTTGCGCGACGACGACCGCGATGTAGAACTGTCCGAATACCGCCTCAAACATCGCGAATGCCGTCGCCGGGGCGCGGACGGGCGTGATATCCCCGTACCCCATGGTGGTCAGCGTGACGATGCTGAAGTAGTTGAGCATGGCGGTCCGTCCGTCCCAGTCCGAGGACTGTGCAACGAACGCGGGTGACAGCACGAAGGACCCGGGCACGAGAGTGTCCACGAGCGCATACAGGCTCGACCACGCGGCTCCAGCCATAAGGTAACCGCCCATGGCGCCGAGCACATCGTCGGCACCGACTGCGCTCTTCTTGAAGATGTCTCCCAATATCACCGCGACGGCGTAGCCGAGGAAGACAGCCTCCAGCACCAAGCGAACGACGGTCAGGGGCCTCTGGAAATCCTCCGCCGGCAGAACATAACGGGCCCAGCTGCTGGTAATGCCCGCGACCGCGAGTAACAGGGCCACGATTCGGCTGCGCCGGTGCTCGAACACGACGAGCAGGACTGCGAAGAAAATCAGCGACATGAAGATCTTGGCAAATACTTGCCCGCCCATGCCGTGAGCTGTCGATTGCATGATGAAGCCGCAGCCGAGTATTGAGACGAGAACAAGGTGCTTGTGTCGATGCAACCACGTCATATGATCCCGTCCTCGTGAGCTGCTCGATCACCGGCGGCCCGCTTCGACTGGTTTTTGTCTCGCGATCAGGACGCCGGTAGCAGGCGCCGCACTTGCCGCGCGAGCCGCGGTACCGTCATCGGCCGCAGCAGGCGCCCATCGTATCCAGCCATGCGGCGTTCATTCTCGGATAGGCACAGGTCGATGAACTCTCGCGGCGTGAGTGCCACACCCACGGACCCGCTTCCGGTCAAGGCGAAGTTGGCGTCCTGGGCCCCGCGATCGGGGTCGACACTTTTTGCGATGCCGATACGTTCCCAGATCAGAAACAGCCAAACCGCGCAGGTTTTCAAAAAGAACTGCGGCCGACGCCACCACGGAAGCTTGCGCCTGTACCAAGCCGCCCAGTTGACGAAAAACAGGATGTGCCGGCCTTCCTCCTGAATCACGGGCTCGAAAGTCTCCACCAGCTCGGGCGGGAAATAGCCGGAGCGGCGTGCCAGCTCGAACAGCCCGAACGCAAAAAAGCTGTCGACGCATTCCGAATACCCCGTCACCAGCCAGGCCCACTCCGGATCCTTGGGTGGCAGGTAAACGGGCTCAGGCGCTACGTGAATACCGTAGGCTTCCACCATCCTGTTCAGCACCTGCTTGTGGCGCGCCTCTTCGAGAGCACCCATCTCGAGCGCCTGCCGCAGCAGCGGGTCGCTCGCGCGTTGCGCGAAGCTCTGCACACCCACCGCGGCGCGCCCCTCGGTTTGAACCGCGATGTCCCAGATCGGCAGTGACGTGAGCCGCCGCAAGGTCTCTTGCTCCAGTTGTGGCCACGCGATCACCGCCGGCTTGTAAGGATTGTGGGTCTCCAGCAACATGCGGCAGAAAAGCCGTTTGTGAGCATCCGAGCCGATGCTCACCGGGTCGGCCTCGGCGCTGCGCCAGTTGCGCAGTGCAAAGTCAAAGCGGTCGATGTCGAAGGTGTCGCCCATTGACAAGGTCCGTTTGTCATCGGTGCGGTAGATGCCAGATGAGGATCAGGCGTCGGCGCACCCGTGCAGACTAGGAAGCTTTGATCGCCGACCGGCTCCAGGCCGTTCGGCGAAGGTCACAGATGCCACCGCGGCGGCTCGACGCAGGCCCACCCCGCGCCCCAGCTGCGGTTGGCGGCTTCAGGCTGTGCGTGACCCGTCGTGCTGCTGCAGGCCGAGGGCGGTCAGCAGTGGCGTGCCGCGCATCGCCACAGCGTCGATCGGACAAGAGGTGATCAGCGCGCCGAAATGAAGTAGCACATCCGGGCTGCACTGCTCGACGTAACGCGTCAGTTCGAGCACCTGCTCCGTCGTGATGCGACTCACGTCATCGGGCGAAATGGGTGCAGCATCGCGTCTGAGGCGATAGAAGAGATGGCCGAAGGCGCCCGCAGCAATCGCCACCAGCGCCAACGGCCCCAGGGGCCGAACCAGACACTCGAGCAATTGAGCGCGCAGAAGGGGGGGCGCCTCGTCGTACACCGCGGAAACCAGCTCGGGAATATTGCACGCTGATTCGTTCTCGCGTGCGACTTGGGCCTGCCGATCGGCCGTGATCCGGCCTAGACGAAACTCATCGTCGAAAGCATCGCTCACTTGCGGGTTGCCGAGCAGCAGGGCGCTCACGCCCTGGAGATTTGCGCAGGCGCCGCGTGCGCAGGCCCGGCGCGGTGCAGGTCATGCGTAACGAATGGTTCGTCTTCACCCGGTTTGTCCAGCCAATCGCGGTGCCGCAGCGTTTCCTGCATATCGGAGAGACCGGTCGACCAGTGCTCGTTCATCGTCAGCATTCCGAACTGGTAGTCCCTGGCGTAGCTCTCGTACGGCTTGCCTCGATAAATCAGATGGACAACGTTGCGCCGTGCGATGCAGGCCACCTGCTCGGCACGCCGGTACCAGGCGCCGCTTTTCTCCGATTCCGGTACCCACGCCAAGGCCTCGTGCAACAGGCGGCGATAGTTCTGCTCCTCCTGCATCGTGGTGGTGACTAAACGGGTCCGGCTCGAGTACTGGATGTCCTTCTGGCGAACCGCCACCTGCAGCAGATCGGTCGGCAACTCCCCGCTCGCGCTCCACAGGTCGATCTGGAAAATCAGCGTATCGCGTCGAGGCTTCGCGGTGAGCACGTAGTACAGCGGCGTATTGGAAACCAGTCCTCCGTCCCAGTAGAACTCTCCGTCGATCTCGACCGCCGGGAACCCGGGCGGCAGCGCGCCCGAAGCCATGAAGTGCTCCGGGCCCAGCGTGCGCTCGGTGTTGTCGAAGTACATGAAATTTCCGGTGCGCACATTCACCGCGCCCACGGACACGCGCATCTCGCCAGCCTGGTTGATGCGGTCAAAATCGGCGAAGCGCTCCAGGGTGGCGCGCAGCGGACGGGTGTCGTAGAAGCTCGCCGTGTGGGGGCCCTGGGACCCCAATCCCAACGAATGCCACGGACGCGGAATGAAAAAGCCGTTTTGCCCTTCCAGCAAGGCGCGCGTCGACTCCATCGAGTCGACCCAGGTGCGCCAGGCGTCCGGAACCTGCTGCGAAGAACCCAACAGGGACGTCAAATGGTGCGATGGCCACCACGACTGTTGACAAATGAATTCCCAGAAGGCGCGCAATTGTTCGACTCGCCTCTCGGGCGGATTGCCCGCGATCAGGGCCGCGTTCAAGGCGCCGATCGAGATGCCCGCAACCCAGTTCGGGTGTATACCTCCTTCGGCCAAGCCTTGGTAGACGCCGGCCTGGTAGGACCCCAGCGCACCGCCACCCTGCAGCACGAGCGCCGTGACGCCGTAATCCTGGCGAGCCTGTCCCGCTCCGTTTTTCTTATTGAGTGCCATTTGGACGCTGCCTTTCGTCGCTCGGTCTCGGGTGAGGATCAATTGCGATTGACCTCGACGGGCCGAGGCTTTGTTGCTGGCCGGTTCGCGGACGCTTCGAGCAGCGGCTGCAGCTCCGGCAGCCGCGCCCTCAGCAGCGCGACGGCAAGTGCGCTGCTCCAGGCCAGTAGCAGGCTCCAGAATTTGCCGCCCCCGCTCCCTGTGTTTCCCCGCAGGCCGAACGAACCGACCCTCTCGGTCGCGGCGCCTGCGGCCGCAGCCAGGACACTGGCGATCGAAAAAGCCGCCGCTACCGTGCAGACGGAGGCTCGCCGCGAGACAGTCATACGCAACCTGCGGCTCTGGTCGGCAGAGGCTGCCGCCACGGCGACCAGAGGCGCACACCAGGTCATGGCGTAGCAGGTCCTCATCTCATCCCCCTGTGCTGTAATTGATGTCTGCGCGGCGGTTCTGCGCCCACGCGGCTTCATCGTGCCCCGCGTTCCGCGGTTTTTCCTTGCCCAGGCTGATGGTCTCGACCCGGTCAGACGAAACCCCCAGTAGCCTGAGCCGCTCGCGCATCGCATCGGCGCGGCGCTGGCCGAGGGCGAGGTTGTACTCGCGCCCACCGCGCTCGTCGCAATTGCCTTCGATCCGTACCGTGCGGGCGGGGTGATCCACCAGGTAGCGCCCATGCGCTTCGACCACCGGAACGTCGGACTCGTGGATTACGGAGCGGTCGTAGTCGAAATAGACGCTGCGGTGCGTCAATATGCTGTTCGGATCCAACAGCGGATCGATGCGCATGGGTGCCGGGGCCCCAGCCTGCCTCAGCGGTACCGAGGCCGACGCAGGCGCCGACTCTGCTGCCGGGGCCGGCCTGGCCTCCGGAGCGGACGCCGGCTTTTGCTCGAGACTGGTACTGCTGCAAGCCACCGCCACCAGCGCAACGAAAGCGGCCAGCATCTTCATCCGCAAGGTATTCATGTGCTCCCTCTTTTTCGTTCCTGTTTTAAAACTTCACTCCAAACCACTCCAACTGAAGTCAGCGCAGTTGCGCAGTCTTTTGAAATGGGATCGGGGAAGCATCCAGCGGGCAGGAGGGACTCGTCCGTGCGTCAGCAGCCTGCTGTTCCTCAAACCCTATCGAAACAGCCCCTCGAACGCGAGTCGTCGCTTGTTCGACGCTGGTCCACAACCGGCCTTCGCGGGCGCAATCGGCTCCGTAGTTGAACAGCGCCCGCATCGAGGACTGCTGAAAGTCGAGCGGCCCTCGAAAAGGGTAATCAACCGGAATCGACGAGAACCTGAAGTTCATGTCGTACTTCTGCGCAAATTCCGACGTCAACACGATGTTCGTTCTCGCCAGATGTGTCATCGTTGCCGAAGCGCTTCGCGACAGAATGGAGATCGTGTCGACCGGCGTGGTGCGGGGGACGCCGCCCAGTTGCCCATTGACCAACACGTAAATGTTCGCGCCGCTGAGGTGGCTCGCCTCGATCGGTCGGATATAAGCCAAGGCTGGGGCGACGAAGAACGGCACCGTCGCGTCACCGTCGACATGCATTTCGTCATAACGCACGCCCGCCTTCTCGACCGGGATGACAATCGGCGAGAAGACTCCCGGGATGCTGGCTGATGCCACCAGAACGTCGCGAAAGAGCACCCGCGCAGCTTCGCCACCATGGGCCGCGATCCGACCCATGTCCCAGATGACGGTTTCTTCGGTGTCCAAATCCGTCGTCGCTACCAGCAGCAGCCGGCCCTGGCCTGCCTGTTGTGCCACCGCCCGAATCAACTCATCCGTGACGAAGTGGTCTACCAGGTCGACCAGCGGTTCATTTCCATAGACACCGGGATGGAACAGGATGCCGATGCCGCGAGAGGCCAGCAGGTGCTCGGTGCGAGCGCCCGAGAACGCGTCGGCGAGCTGCGCGTCCCAGGTCGATCCCAGAAAGGCGAACGGCGCGATCAGGGCGCCGGCGCTGACGCCGGTCACGATGTCGAACTGCGGTCGCTCGCCGCGCTGGGTAAGACCGATGAGCGCGCCCGCCCCGAACGCGCCTCCTGCTCCGCCGCCCGACAGTGCGAGGAGGTTCAGCGTTCCATCCAGCGATGCCGCGCGCCGGCGATGAAGAACCTCCGAGAAGCGGGACCCGATCGCACGTGGGTCCTCGTTCGCATAGCCGTTGGCGTAGCGGACAACCGATTCGAAGCCCACGGGCGTCGTTGTGTTGAACATCATCTCGGGCGCCCGCTCGCGATGAATCGCGGCGCAACCCATCACCGCCACGGTGGCACTCAGCCAAACTGAACGCATCAGCCTCATTTCAGGATTGCCAGGTGATTGAAGTCGCGGCAGCGAATGTTTCTTTCAGTCAAGTGCGCACTTTCCGTCCGTGGGATTGCGTATCGATCTCTGGAACCGGAGATCGGATCACAGTTGTGACTTTGCAGATCTCCTAGGCAACCAGCGCCGCTTTGCTCGGCAAGGGCGCCGCCATGAATTCCGGGCCGACCGGGTCCTTCACGGTATGCCGAATGACTTTCTCGATATAGCGCTGTGCCATTTCGTCGAGCTTCCACCCCATCACGCTCTTTACCGAGTCGAGCTGCTCCGGGTACCGCGCCCCCCACAGCGCGATGGTGTTTCCCTGGTCTAGCACCCATCGGACCGCGAGGGCGATGACCTTCTGGCCATAACATTCACGCGCGTACCGATTGAGCGATGCCACGGCAGAAAGGTATTGAGAGAACCGGGGTTCCTGGAACTTCGGATCGCTGCGGCGCAGGTCGTCGCCTTTGAAATGGGTCGTCGAGCTGATCGTCCCGGTCAGAAGCCCTCGGCACAGGGTGCCGTAACAGAGGACGGCAATGTTGTGTTGTCTCGCGTACGGCAGGATGCCGCTCTCGGCCTGACGCTCAAAGAGGTTATAGGGCAATTGCACTGCATGGATCGGAGCGGCTTGCCGGAACTCGTCCATCTGCGCCGGGGAATACTTGGATAAACCGATGGCGCGAATCTTTCCGTCCTGCAGCAAGCGCGCGAGCGTTTTGGCGGTCTCTTGAATTGGCACGAGCGGGTCCGGCCAGTGCACCTGGTAAAGATCGATGTGGTCGGTGCGCAAACGTCTCAGCGACTCCTCGACCTCGTTTCGGATGTGCGCCGGGGATGAGTTTCTGCGCACCTTGCCGTCCCGCCACTGCAGTCCGCCTTTGGTCGCAATGATCGCGCGGTCGCGCAGCCCGCCCGAAAGCACCGTTCCGACAATTCGTTCAGACAGGCCGAATCCGTATACCGGTGCTGTATCGATCAGAGTAATCCCTCGGTCGATCGCCGAGCGGATCGTGTCGATCGAGCGCTCCAGATCGACGGTGTTCCCGCCCCATGCCCAGCCGCCAATAGCCCAGGTGCTCAGCGCGATGCGCGAAGCGGTAATCCCGGATGTGCCGATTTCAGTCGTTTCCATGGTTTCCCTCGCTTGCCTGCGAAGCGAGGATGGCGCAGCGTGGTGTTCAAACGGTCACGCTTTGCCGGCCCAATGTTTCGATTGAAACCCGATCAGCCGGTTGCAGATGCAACGCGCGGGCGCTGACTTGTGACCTGGCGGAAGCTCGAGCCTGACACCATCCTCATCGACAAACGGGAGCCACACCATGCGGATTCGATCGATAGCTGCAAATCACGCCCATCCATGCCTCGGCATGGCCACCGCTGCAATGCTGGCCGTGACACTTGTCGCATCCAATGGCGTTCACGCGCAAGAGTGGGCTGTTGCCGACGCCCAGGCAGGAGCCGCAGCGGTTGTGGCCAGCGTTCAGCGCATCGATCCGACTTCGGTCGACCTCAACACGGCGACGCAGAAGGGTATGCGGTACCCGGAAGATGCAACGGGACAGCCGGTAACCGATACCTCGCAGTCCGTCGACGCCACGGTCGACCCGGAAACAAGCTCCGTGATCGTCGACGCCCATTTGCCGAATCCCGAACCGTGGGACACTTTTGATCGGTCCGTCTCGGGCGCAGCGACGTCGAGCTGCTTAGGCCCGGATGCACTGCCTCACGGAGAGTTCGCCGTGGAAGGGCTGCTCCGCCTGCCGTTTCTGGTACGCGCCGCTGCCGCCGGCGCGTGCCGGTGACCGATCAGGGGCATGTGACGAAACGACTTGACCTGATCGCAGCGGGTCGACGGAGCACGCGGATCGACGCAGCGCTGTCCGGGGAACAGGCGGCTCGACGCGACGGACGAGCGTCAGTAGATCGTTTCGACCGGAACGCCGAACAGATATCCGGCGCCGCGCTCGGTACAGATATATCGGGGATTCGCTGGATCGGTCTCGAGCTTGCGCCGCAGTCGCATCACCTGCGTGTTGACCGATCGGTTGTAAACGTCGTCGCCGTGCAGGCGGGACATGTCGAGAAGCTGGTCGCGCGAAAGAATGCGATTCGGCGCTCCAAGCAACACGACGAGGAGACTGAATTCGCCGTTGCTGAGCGGGACGGCCTCGCCCTCGGGGTTCCTCAGGCGCCGCGTGTTCAGGTTCAGCTCCCAACCGTCGAAACGGTACGCACGAATGCCCTGCGGCCGGCCTTGTTGTACCTCCGGCCGCCGGCGGCGCAAAACAGTGCGGATCCGCGCAAGCAACTCGCGCGGGCTGAACGGCTTGGTCAGGTAGTCGTCGGCGCCCAATTCCAAGCCCATCACCCGGTCAGCCTCTTCGCGGCGACCGGTGAGCATGATGATCGGGATCGCCGATTCGTCGCGCAGCCGGCGCGCGAGCGTCATCCCGTCCTCGGCCCGCAGCGTAAGGTCCAGCACGACCAGATCGACCACTTCGTGAGAGAGCACGGCCTGCATCGCGCCCCCGTCGGAAACGGCCGTGACGCGAAACTCGTACTGGCCGAGATAGTCTCCAATCGCCTCCCGAATTATGGGATCGTCGTCGACCGCGAGCACATGCGCCAGCGCGGTCCGTGGCGCCAGAGCGTGCGTCTTCATAACGGCTTCAGTGTTCATCGCCGCAACAGTCTAGCCAAATTGGCCCGCGTTGGTCACAGTTGTGACTTACCGGACCAACCCGGCGTAACCTACGGGTAATGAGCGTGGGTGCAATCGACCTGTCGACCAGCCGCACGAGCTGCGGGGTGTCCCTGCTCGGAGTACGGGGGCTTTGGTGCCACCCACGAACCGAACATGACGACGACCGCTGACATCCTGATCATTGAAGACGACGCGATCATGCGCGAAGCCCTGGCGGAATGGCTGGAGGCAGCAGGCTACGGCGTGCGGAAGGCTTCAGACGGGAATGCGGGACTCGCGGCGGTGAAGCACGCGGCACCGGCGCTGGTGGTAACCGATATCCAGATGCCCGGCATGAACGGCGCGATGGTAATCGCCGAGTTGAAGCGGGGGCATCCCGAGGTTCCGGTCATCGCGATCTCATGCCTTTTCGATTGCGGGCACGGGATGGACGCAAATGCCGCAATCGCCCTCGGGGCGGCAGAGACCCTGGCCAAGCCATTCAAGCGGGGCGATCTGCTTCGGGTGGTGGCCGACCTGCTCGGATCGCACGCCCGATAGCTCAACCCAGAGCCCAGGCAGCCTCGAGTCTGTTGGAGCGATGATGGACGTCACGGCCGCAAATGACGCAGAAGACAGGATTCAACTGGTTCTCGATACGGTCCCGGTGACGATCTGGACCACGCGACCCGATGGTCGGTGCGACTTTGCCAGTCAACGCTGGCTGGACTACACGGGAATGACGTTGGAACAGGCCCTGGGGTATGGCTGGACACAGGCAGTGCATCCCGACGATATCGAGCAGAGTCTGACGAAATGGCGGGGAGCCCTGCCGGAGTTGAAGCCCTTCGAGGCGGAAATACGCATCAGGAGATTCGACGGGCAATACCGCTGGTTCCTGAGCCGCGCCTTTCCGCTGCGTGACCGATCGGGACATCTTCTGGGTTGGGTTGGAAACGACATCGACATCCACGATCGGCGGCAGGTGGAGGAGAGGCTCCGGCGAAGCGAAGCCTATTTACAGGAGGCGCAAAGGCTCGGTCATATCGGCTGCTTCGTCCGCGACATGTCCTCGAGAATTACCTTTGTCTCGGCGGAGTTGCTCCGAATCTTCGGCCTGTGCTCCGATCACGACGCTACGTCCGGCCCTTGTGCAGATCAGGAAGGCGCGTCGCGGGAAATATTGTTCGAGATGCCTGACAATGATGCACTCATCGACCGTATTCACCCCGAGGACCGGCCCTTGCTCGAAGCAATGAAAAACAGGTCTTCGAGCGCAACGAACGCCTATGAGCTCGAGTATCGGGTTGTCCGTCCGGATGGATCGATAAGACACTGCCATCACGTGGCCCATCCGGTGTTTGCCGCTTCTGGTGAGCTGGTTGAGTATGTCGGCACGATCATGGACGTAACCGAACGCAAGCGGGCCGCGGAGGTGCTTCAACGGAGCAAGAACCGCTTCCGGGCCATGGTCGAGAAAAGCGCTGAGGGGATTGTGTTGATGCTCCCCGACAAGGGCATCGTCTACGCGAGCCCATCGGTCGAACGGGTGCTCGGCTATACGCCGGAAGAGCTCGCCGGCCGGACGAATCAATGGTTCGTGGAGAACGTAGTTCATCCGGACTACCGGCAACATTCGCTGGACACTTGGACACGGCTGCTGCTGGACGCGGACCACGAATTGACCGACGAGGTTGTGGTGCTCCACAAGGACGGGTCGTGGCGGTGGATCGAGTCGACGACCAGGAACCTGCTCCATGAACCCAGCGTGCAAGCCGTGGTGGCGAACTTCCGCGATATCACCGAGCGTAAGCGCGCGCAGGCCGAGCGCGGGCGGCTCGAGCAGCGGCTGCGCCAGGCCGAGAAGATGGAAGCGGTCGGGCGGCTTGCCGGCGGCGTTGCGCACGACTTCAACAATGTCCTGGCGGGTGTACTTGCCTACGGTGAAATGCTGTTCGAAGAAGCGCCCGAGGATTCGCCGCTCAAGCGCTACGCGCAGAACGTGCTCACCGCGGCCTCCCGTGGGCGCGAGCTCGTGGAGCAGATTCTCGCTTACAGCCGCAGCCAGCGCGGCAAGCGCGCACCCGTTGACGTCGCAAAGGTCATCGCCGAGACGCTGGAGCTGATCAGAGGATCTCTACCCGCCAGAATCCGACTCGAAGCGAGCGCTCCCGAGTCGCCTCAGGTCGTGATCGGCGATGCCACCCAATTGCACCAGGTGGTGATGAATCTGTGCAGCAACGCGATCCATGCGATGAGCGCAGGCGGCACCTTACGCGTGATGCTCGAGACGGCAGACATCTCCGGCGAGCGGGCGCTTTCGCACGGAACGCTTGCGCCGGGTCGTTATGTGCGCCTGGTCGTCGAGGACAGCGGATCGGGCATGGACGGCGCAACCGTCTCGCGTATTTTCGAGCCGTTCTTCACGACCAAGGAGGTCGGCCAGGGCACCGGTCTGGGCCTGTCACTGGTTTACGCGATCGTCACCGACTCAGGTGGCGCGATCGACGTGAAGACCGCACCAAAGCAGGGCAGCACGTTTACGATCTATTTGACGCGGGCGGACGTCGCGCTCGCCGCTGCTGAGACCGCGGCGACCCCGCTGCCACGGGGTCGGGGCGAGCGCGTGCTGCTGGTTGACGACGAGACGCCGTTGCTCGCCGTAACCGCCGAGGTGCTCTCGCGGCTCGGATACGAGGCGGTATCCTTCGACGACAGCCACACCGCGCTCGCCGCATTCGAGGCCACACCCGGGCGGTTCGACGTCGTCGTCACCGATGAAGTGATGCCCGGGCTCACCGGAACGGGACTCGCGCGTGCCTTGCGCCGCCATCGACCCGACCTGCCGATCGTGCTGGTGAGCGGCTATAGCGGTCCGATCCTGACACAGGACGCGCTCGCCGCCGGTGTCAGTGAACTGCTGACCAAGCCGCTTCAGTCGCGCGACATTGCCACCACGCTCGCTCGCGTACTGCACCGCGCGGCCTGACGCCGCGAACCCGGCAAAACTCCTCGAGGCAGGCCCGCGGCCCACGGCCGCGGTGACATCCGTAACCGTCGCGCAACGCGCCGGCACCATTCCGGAACATAGCGCGCTTAGCGTGCGGGTGGTGTCGCTGGACCCCGGAGGCAGCGTCCTTCAGTGATCCCAAGCGTTCCTGGTTGCAGTTGCCAAAAAGGAAAGGAATGACGATGAATTCACGGAACTGGAAATGGTTGACTGTGTTGGCTTCGCTGGGTGCATTGAACGCCGCGTATGCCCAGGTCGAGCAACCCTCGGGAACCATTGAAATTGCCAGCACATCGGTGGCGGCGGGCGTCGGCGTCGTTTGGGGCAACGGAACGCTCCATTACCGAAACGCAAATTACGGCTTTTCGATTCAGGGATTGAGCGTCGTGGACGTCGGCATTTCGTCCATAACGACGACCGGAGAGGTGTTCGATCTGAAGAATCCGGGGGACCTTGAGGGCAACTACGTCGCCGGCGCGGCAGGCCTCGCCCTCGCGGGAGGCGGTGACGGCATCATCATGCAGAACGATCGTGGCGTGGTTCTGCGCCTTCATGGCACGGAGAAGGGCGTACGTTTTCAGCTGGGCGCGCAGGGCGTGTCGATCAAGCTGAAAAGCTAAGCAAATGAATTGCGTACTCCGAGACGCGCTGGTCGGCGCTGTGCTCGCGGCCTGCTGGCCGATGGCGGCCCACGCTCAGTTAACGTTGGGCCGCCAGGTGACCGTCATCCAAACGGTCGCGACGAGCGCCTACCTCAACGGCGGTGTTGGCTTGGACGAGCAGGCGGCGATGCGGCGCTTTGCAAAGGGCTTTCCGCTGCGGATGGTGTTTTCCGAGAACAAGAATCGCGAGTTTCTCGCCGACATCCCGTTGGTGATTTCCGATTCCAGCGGCAATTCGATACTCGAACTGCCTAGCGCAGGGCCGATGCTGTATGTGTTCCTGCCGCGGGGCCGCTACAAGGTCAGCGCCAGATTCATGGGCGTGACCCAGACGCAGGAGGTGACCCTGGCGGGCCACGATGGCAAGGATCTGCACTTTCATTGGGAGGGAACGCCAAGGAGCTCGATTTGGACGGTAGCGAGGGAGTGATTCATCACCACGGGCGCCCCTTGAGGGTGCTGCACAAGTCGCACGAAACCCTGAAACCGTAAGCCGCCGTAACGCTTTCAATTGGCCTGCGCGTAGCGCGAGGCTACCCCCTGGGTTCCGACATTCTCCGCAGGTCACAAATGCAACACACCGCCGGTGACGATGTGACCCTGCGGAAGCCGGTGTTCGAGACCATGCGCACCCACGCAGGCGTAATGCCTGGTCCCTGCCGGTTGTCGGCTCCTTGCAAAGACAAGCGCCGACTTAGTACCCGGGCGACGGCCAACACGATGAGGACTCTCGATACATGGACGCAAACCGCGCAGTTCCAGCCCTTGAGCTAGCGACCGCAGCGATGCTGGCGGTAACTCTCGTCGGATGCAGCCACGCTCCGCCACCCAACAATTCAACGCAAGTACCGCAAGTCTCGGTGGTTACCGTGCATCGCGGAACGGTTCCGGTAACGACCGAGCTGCCCGGGCGTACCTCGCCGTACCTGGTGGCCCAGGTGCGCGCGCGCGTGGACGGAATCGTCCAGAGGCGGGACTTCACGGAAGGGAGCGTGGTCACCGCCGCGCAGCGTCTCTATCAAATCGACCCCGCTCCGTACCGGGCATCCTTCGACAGCGCGACAGCCTCGCTGGAGAAGGCCAATGCCAATCTCGCGTCGACCACCGCACAGGCCGAGCGCTACAAGGTGCTGGTCGCCGCGAACGCAGTGAGCCAGCAGGATTACGACAATGCCGTCGCCGCCGAAGGGCAGGCGGCCGCCGACGTCGCGACGGGCAAGGCAGCTGTTGCGACGGCCCGGATCAACCTGGGCTACACCAGCGTGGCATCGCCGATCACGGGCCGCATCGGTACGTCGTTGGTGACGCAGGGTGCCTACGTCCAGGCAAGTGCCGCAACGCTGATGGCGACCGTCCAGCAGACCGATCCGATCTACGTTGATCTCAGCCAGGCGAGCGTGGAGGGTCTGCGATTGCGCCGCGACGTCGCCGACGGTCGCTTGAAGCTGACCGGTCCCGATCGAGCCAAGGTCACGCTGTTCCTCGAAGACGGAACGCAGTATTCAGAGGCGGGCACCTTGCAATTCACCGACATCACGGTCGACCAGGGAACCGGTTCGGTGACGGTGCGGGCGATCTTTCCCAATCCGCGCTCCGTGCTGCTTCCCGGAATGTTCGTACGCGCGCGCATCGAAGAGGGCGTGGACGAAACCGCTCTCCTGGTGCCGGAAGTCGGCGTGACGCACGATCCAACGGGACGGGCGACGGCGCTGGTTGTCGGCGCCGACAACAAGGTGACGGTGCATACGCTGCAATTGCGCGGCACCAGCGGCAGCCAATGGATCGTTTCGGATGGGCTCAAGGACGGCGATCGCGTCATCGTCGCCGGCCTGCAAAGGGTTCAGCCGGGCGCTTTGGTGGAGGCCGCCGAGTCGACGGCGTCATCCTCCACGCCAGCGTCGTCGCCTCCGGTCACGGCGGCGCCGATCGCGCCGGCGGATGCCCAGCATTCGGCCAGGCGCGCAGTCGTCGCGCAGGCGAAGTAGGCGGGGTCTCCAAGATGGCCAAATTTTTCATCGATCGGCCGATCTTTGCGATTGTCATCGCGATCCTGATCATGCTCGTGGGCGGGTTGTCGATCCTCTCGATGCCCATCGAGCAATACCCGACGATCGCGCCGCCTTCGATCCAGATCAGCGCGACCTACCCGGGGGCCTCCGCACAAACCGTCGAAAACACGGTGGTGCAGGTGATCGAGCAGCAGATGAGCGGGCTCGATCACCTGTTGTATCTGTCCTCCAATGCCGACGACTCCGGTGCGGCGACCACGACGCTGACCTTCGAGGCCGGGACCAATCCGGATATCGCGCAGGTACAGGTGCAGAACAAACTGCAGCTCGCAACCCCGTTGCTACCCTCGCAGGTGCAGCAAACGGGCATCCGCGTGACCAAATCCAGCAGCTCATACCTGCTGTTCGCAGCCTTCGTGTCGACCGATAACAGCATGTCGCGCTACGACATCGCCAACTATCTCGCCTCGAACGTACAGGATCCGCTAAGCCGCATCAACGGGGTCGGAAACTTCAACCTGTTCGGCTCTCAATATGCGATGCGCATCTGGCTCGATACGGACAAGCTCAATAGCTTCGCGTTGACACCGGTGGACGTTACGAGCGCGATCCAGAGTCAGAACGTTCAGGTCGCCGGCGGCCAGCTGGGCGGCACCCCGGCGCCGGCGACACAGCGTCTGACCGCGGCGATCACCGAAGCAACGCTGCTGCATACACCGGCCGATTTTGAAAACATCCTGCTGAAGGTCAAGGCCGACGGCTCGCAAGTGCGGTTGCGCGACGTTGCGCGCGTCGTGCTTGGCGCCGAAAACTACTTCACCGATTCGCAATATAACGGGCAGGCGACCGCCGGGATCGGCATCCAGCTGGCACCGGGCGCCAATGCCCTTGCCACGGCGGACGCTGTGCGGGCAAAGATCGAGCAGCTCACACCGTATTTCCCGCATGGATTGAAGGCGGTGTATCCATACGACACGACTCCGTTCGTAAGAATCTCGATCACGGAGGTCGTGAAGACCTTGTTCGAAGGCGTCGCGCTGGTGTTCCTGGTGATGTACCTGTTCCTGCAGAACCTGCGTGCGACGCTGATCCCGACCCTGGCGGTTCCCGTCGTGCTGCTCGGGGCGTTCGCAGTGATGGCCGCTTTCGGATTCACGATCAATACGCTTTCGATGTTCGGGCTGGTCCTCGCAATCGGGCTGCTGGTCGACGATGCGATCGTCGTCGTCGAGAACGTCGAACGCGTGATGTCCGAGGAAGGGTTATCGCCGATCGACGCGACCCGCAAAGCCATGGGACAGATCACGAGCGCGCTGGTCGGAGTTGCGGTGGTCCTGAGCGCGGTATTCGTCCCTATGGCCTTCTCGGCCGGATCGGTGGGGGCGATCTATCGGCAGTTCTCCCTGACGATCGTCACCGCGATGCTGCTTTCCGTGTTCGTTGCCCTGTCGCTGACCCCGGCGCTGTGTGCCATGGTGTTGAAACAGGTGGACCAGGCCGACGGACACCCGAAAAATGGATTCTTCGGCGCATTTAATCGCGGGTTCGACCGTGGTCGCGAAAAGTACCTCGGCGGCGTGCGCCATGTGATGCATCGCACAGCGCGATGGCTGTTGATCTATGGCGCGCTGGTGGTTGCCGTCGGCCTGCTCTTCGTGCGCCTGCCGACCGGATTCCTGCCCGATGAGGATCAGGGCGTCGCGTTCGCGCAGGTGCAAACCCCGCCCGGTGCCACGCAGGGCCGCACGCAGATCGTGCTCGACGACGTGGCGAACTATTTGCTGCACCAGGAAGCGAGCGCGGTCGAGAGCGCACTCGAGGTGACAGGCTTCAATTTCGCGGGCCGCGGACAAAGCCAGGGCCTGGTCTTCGTGCGGTTCAAGGACTGGTCCGCGCGAACCCGCGCGGATCTCAAAGTGCAGGCGGTGCTGGCTCGCACAGCCAAGCACTTCAGCTCGTACCAGGATGCCGTCATCGTTCCGATCAATCCACCCTCGATTCCCGCCCTGGGATGGGCATCGGGCTTCGATCTGGAATTGCAGGACCGTGCCGGTCTTGGGCACGTCAAGCTGATGCAGGCGCGCGATCAGCTCGTGAGCCTGGCAAGGCATGATCCCAACCTGGCGTTCGTTCGCGCCAACGGCATCAATGACAATCCGACGTACAAGATCGACATCGACCGTGAGAAGGCCAATGCGTTCGGTGTCAACCTGACCGATGTCGACCAGACCTTCTCGATTGCATGGGGTTCGCAGTACGTCAACAACTTTCTCGATACCGACGGCCGCATCAAGAGGGTCTATGTGCAGGCCGATGCCCCGTTCCGGATGAACCCGGACGACCTCAGATCGCTCTACGTGCGCAACGCCGCCGGATCGATGGTGCCGTTTACTTCGTTTGCGAACGGCTCGTGGAGCTACGGATCGCCCAAACTCGAGCGCTACAACGGCGTGTCGTCCGTGGAAATACAGGGCCAGGCCGCACCGGGCAAGAGCGCGGGAGAGGCCATGGCGGTGATGGAGGGCCTCGTGAAAAAATTGCCCGCCGGTATCGGCTATGAATGGACCGGAACCTCCCTGCAGCAGCAGCAGTCGGGCTCGCAGGCGCCGTTCTTGTACGGGCTTTCCGTGCTCGTCGTGTTCTTGAGCCTGGCCGCCCTGTACGAAAGCTGGACGGTACCGATCTCGGTCATCATGGTGGTGCCGATTGGCGTTTTTGGAGCGGTCGCGGTAGCGCAGGCAATGCACCTGGAAAACGACGTCTTTTTCCAGGTCGGGCTGTTGACCACGATCGGCTTGTCCTCCAAGAACGCCATCCTGATCGTCGAATTCGCACGCGACCTCGAAACGCAGGGCAAATCGGCGATCGATGCGGCCGTCGAAGCGGCGCGCCTGCGGTTGCGGCCGATTTTGATGACTTCGCTGGCGTTCGTCCTTGGCGTGCTTCCCCTGGCCATCGCCAGCGGCGCCGGCTCCGGTAACGAGAACGCAGTCGGCCGGGGCGTCATCGGTGGAATGTTGAGCGCGACATTCATTGCGCCATTTCTGATTCCGATGTTCTTTTACGTGATCACCGAAAAGGTGTTCAGGAAGAAGACCGCGGCGCCGGCGGCATGGTCACCCCCATTGGCGTTTGAATCGAACGCCGGAGAGGTGACGAAATGACGCGGCGCAGATTGCCGGATCTTGTGGGCGGCGGCAAAACGGTGCCTTGTCTCGCTGCTGCGCTGATGGCCGGCGCAGGACTTGTCGGCGGCTGCGCACTGCAGCCGACGTACGTGCAGCCGGCTGCACCGGTGGCCGCGACATTTCCTGCCGGCGATGCCTACAAGCCGGCCGCCTCCGCCAAGGCTCCGGCCGCCTTGGCCGCCGCAGCCGCGGCGAAGGCGGCCGATATCGGCTGGCGCGATGTCCTGACCGATCGGCGCCTGCAGCGACTGGTGGAAATCGGACTCGCCAACAATCGGGACCTGCGCGTTGCTGCCCTGAACGTCGCGCAGGTGCAGGCCCAGTACCGGATCCAGCGTGCAACGCTGTTTCCGCAGATCGATGCCGCCGCCGGTTTGTCGAGTTCACGTACGCCCGCAAGCGTTTCATCCATCAAACAAGCGTTCGTACAACGGGCGTATTCCGTTGACCTGTCCGCGTCGTGGGAGATCGATTTCTTTGGCCGCCTGAGAAGCCTGAGCGAAGCAGCATTGCAACAGTATTTCGCCTCCGCCCAGGCGCGAAAAGCGACCGAGATCCTGCTGGTGTCGCAAATCGCGGATCAGTACCTGACGCTGCTCAGTTTCGACGAACTCGTGGCGGTGACCGAACGCACGCTCGAGAGCGCGCAGGCCTCCTACAAGCTGACGCTGCTTCAATTTCAGACCGGCACGGGAACCGAGCTCTCACTGCGTGAGGCGGAAACCGTCGTCGAACAGGCCAAGGCGAATTATTCAGCGCAGATCCGTGGGCGTGCCCAGGCAGAGAACGCGCTGGTGCTGTTGCTCGGTCAACCCCTCCCGCAGGACCTGCCGCCGCCGGTTCCCCTGAGTGCGCAAACGATTCTCGCCGACATCCCAGCGGGCTTGCCCTCCGACCTGCTGGCGCGCCGCCCCGACATCATGCAGGCCGAGGCGGTGCTGCGCAGCGCAAACGCCAGCATCGGGGCCGCTCGGGCGGCCTTCTTTCCGACCATCGGTCTGACCGGCGACTTCGGGACGGCGAGCTCGGCGCTCGATGGTCTGTTCAAGGCAGGCTCCAAGGAGTGGAGCTTTGCACCCTCGATCACGCTGCCCATTTTCAACGCAGGCAGCCTGCAGGCCAGCCTGGATGTGGCGAAAATCCAGAAAGACATCAGCATCGCCCAGTACGAAAAGGCCATCCAGACGGCATTTCGGGAAGTGGCGGACGGCCTTGCCGCCCGCGGAACATACGACGACCAGGCTGCATCCCAGGAGCGATTCACCGAGGCGCAGCAACGCCGGCTCGACCTGTCGAACCTGCGGTTCCGCAGCGGCGTGGATCCGTACCTTACGGTGCTCACCGCGCAAACCGATCTGTACAACGCCCAGCAGACGCTGGTATCGGTGCGCCTCGCACGCCTCACGAATCTGGTCGACCTGTACCGATTTCTGGGTGGCGGCTGGATCGAACGAGCGGGTGACGCGCCGCGCGCTCCTGAAGCTGCCGGGGCGATCGGTGCGGCGGGCGCTTTGGAGTCGAAGCTGTCCAGAGCCGATGGGCGCTAACAAATCATTTTGCAGGCGGCCACCGAAGCGATCCGCCGTCACAACGGGAAGGGCACCAGTATGGACGCGTTGACTACGGAACTGCCAAATGGAGCAACCTGGATCAGGGATTGTCTGCTCGGCAGCCCTGAAATTGCTAAAGCCTGCCACAGACTGCACCAGAACTCTCCCAAGGGCATCCGCCACTTCAGTTCAATTGGAAGAGCAGTTCCCCTGGAGCAGGCCGGAAGTGTCGAGATTGAGATTTCCCAACTGGAAAAGGACGAGCAGAGGGATCTGCGGCTTAGTCTGCTGAGGTTCTAGACCGCAGGAGGGTGCCGGTCGTGCTACCGGCGAGGCATAGCACTACGCTTCAATGAAGCCTCGGTTTTGACGGAGCCAACGATGCAGAAAACGTGGTTCATTACCGGCGCCAGCCGCGGGCTTGGTGCACAAATCGCAAGAGCAGCGATCTGGGCTGGAGATCGTGTGGTCGCCGCGGGCCGCCAGCGAAGGGCCATCATTGACGGTCTCGGGCCGGACAGCGACCAGCTTCTGCCGGTTGAGCTCGACGTTACCGTCGCCGATCAAGCGCGGGCTGCGGTCGATGCGGCCGTATCGCGGTTTGGCGCAATTGATGTGCTGGTCAACAATGCGGGATACGGCCATCTGGGATTCTTCGAAGAGACGACGATTCGCGACGCGCAGGCCCAGTTCGCCACGAATCTGTTTGGTGTCTTCAATGTTACGTGGGCGGTCCTGCCCATCATGCGTTCCGCTCGCAACGGACGCATCTTCAACATTTCGTCACTTGGCGGCGTCCTCGGCGCAGAGCTGGCGTCGCTCTACTGCGCAAGCAAGTTCGCCCTCGAAGGCTTTTCGGAGTCTCTGTCGAAGGAAGTCGCGCCCTTTGGACTCTTCGTGACCATTGTCGAGCCCGGCCCTTTCCGTACCGAGTTCCTCACCCCCGAGTCGCTCCGCTTCGCGGACAAGGTCGTTACTGACTACGACGACCGCCGTGCCCAGCTGCGGACGTTCTTCGAACGGCGGAATGGTCAGCAGCCGGGTGATCCTGCGAAGCTCGCGGGGGCGATAGTGCATCTGGCAAGCGAAGCCAAGCCACCGATGCGCTTCTTGGCGGGATCCATCGCCGCCGACGCGGCCGACGCCAAACTCGCGGTAATGCGAGCAGAACTCGGAAGCTGGCGGCAGCTTTCGGTCAGCACCGACGGCAACTACTCCGCCTAGCGTCGCCATCTGTGGCGACCCAGATTGTCCCGGGCACGTCGCCACCTATACACTCGGGCGATATGGCAACGCACGCCAATCACGATCGCGCAGGTCGTGGCGGACACACCGCGCCCGCTGCAACGCCGTCGACCATCCTGAAGGACCCGGTATGCGGCATGATCGTTACGCAGCGGTCGCCTCACCGGCTGGACCACGACGGTACGACGTACTACTTCTGCTGTTCAGGGTGCAAGTCGAAGTTCGCCGCCGAACCGCAGCGCTTCGTCGGCGTCTCGAATCGACCCGACGCAGCCAAGCCGATCCTGGCCGCAGCCGGCCCGATCGGAACGATCTACACCTGCCCGATGCATCCGCAGATTCGGCAGCCGCAGCCCGGCAATTGTCCGATCTGCGGCATGGCCCTCGAGCCAGTGATGCCGACGCTCGACGACGGACCGAATTCCGAATACGTGGATTTCGCACACCGCTTCTGGTGGACGCTGCCCCTGACCGTGATCGTGACGGCGCTGGCCATGGTCGGACACGGCTGGCACTTGCTTGACGTTGCGGTCCGGCCCTGGGTCGAGCTGCTGCTGGCGACGCCCGTGGTCTGGTGGGCCGGGTGGCCGTTCTTCCTTCGCTGGTGGCAGTCCCTTGTCAATCGCAGTCCCAACATGTGGACCCTGATCGGCACGGGCGTCGGCGTCGCTTTTTTCTACAGCGCCGTAGCCACGATTGCGCCGCAGATCTTCCCGGCCTCGTTTGTCGTCGAGGGCAGGGTCCCCGTGTACTTCGAGGCCGCTGTCGTTATCGTCTCGCTGACGCTGCTCGGGCAGCTGCTGGAACTGCGCGCCCGCTCGCAGACCTCCGCTGCGATCAAGGCCCTGCTCGGCCTTGCACCGAAGATGGCGCGCCGGCTGCGCGACGACGGCAGCGAAGAAGACATCGAACTGACACAGGTGCGCGTTGGCGATCGCCTGAGGGTCCGACCTGGCGAGAAGGTCCCGGTGGACGGGGAGGTCCTCGAAGGCCGATCGAACCTGGACGAGTCGATGCTGACCGGCGAGCCGGTGCCGGTCGAAAAGACCCCCGGCGCGACGGTAATCGGGGCCACGCTGAACGCAACCGGCAGTCTCGTGATCCGGGCCGAGAAGGTCGGCTCGGACACCGTGCTGTCGCAGATCGTACAGCTGGTCGTTGCCGCGCAACGCTCGCGCGCTCCGCTGCAGCGGATGGCCGATCAGGTGTCGTTCTGGTTTGTTCTGGTTGTAGGGGTGATCGCGCTCGTCACGTTTTTCGCCTGGGGCCTGTTCGGGCCCGCGCCGTCGTGGGTCTACGGCACGGTCAACGCGATCGCCGTGCTGATCATCGCCTGCCCGTGTGCCCTCGGCCTGGCCACTCCGATGTCGATCATGGTCGCCACAGGGCAGGGCGCGACCTCGGGAGTGCTGTTCAAGGATGCCGAAGCGATCGAGCACCTTCGGGAAGTCGACACGCTGATCGTCGACAAGACCGGCACGCTGACGGTTGGAAGACCCACGTTTCAGGGCGTCGTCGCGGCTGCAGGTCGTCGGGAAGAGGACGTCCTTCGCGTTGCCGCGACGCTGGACCAGGGCTCCGAACATCCGCTCGCCGACGCGATCGTCGCCGAAGCGCGCCACCGCGGCATCGAGCTGGGAGCGCCCAGCGAATTCGAGTCCTCCACTGGCATCGGCGTGCGGGGAAGGGTGGACGGCACTGCGGCGGCGGTCGGCAATACGGTGCTGATGAAGGAGATTGGTGTCGATCCTGCGCCGCTGCTGCCGGCGGCTGATGGCTGGCGGCAACGCGGCGCCAGCGTCGTGTACGTCGCCAGCCAAGGGCAGCTGCTGGGCCTGATCGCGATCGCCGATCCGATCAAGGAGTCGACGCCACAGGCGCTCGCGGCGCTCAGGGCAGCGGGCATCCGCATCGTCATGGCCACGGGCGACGGCCTGATGACCGCCCGCGCGGTCGGACGGCAATTGAAGATCGACGAGATCTACGGGGAAGTTCGCCCGCGGGACAAAGCCGAGCTGGTCGCACGCCTGAAGGCGCAAGGCCGGCGGGTTGCGATGGCCGGCGACGGCGTGAACGACGCACCGGCGCTCGCAGCGGCAGATGTCGGCATCTCGATGGGCACCGGGACCGACGTGGCCATGGCCTCGAGCCACGTAACGCTCGTCAAAGGCGACCTGCGGGGCATTGTGTGCGCCCGCGAGCTCTCCACCGCAACCGTGGCGAACATGAAACAGAACCTGGCCTTCGCCTTCCTTTACAACGCCGTCGGGATCCCGATCGCCGCTGGCGTTTTGTATCCGGCATTCGGGATCCTGCTCTCACCGATGATCGCAGCGCTCGCGATGAGTCTTTCGTCCGTCAGTGTGATCGGCAACGCGCTGCGCCTGCGCGCGAAGTAGCTCTGCCGTGGCCCATGACGGTTTTCCCCGCTGCAAGTTGAGACAGAACGCGGTGCCGGAGTCGTCGCTCCCGCCGGCACTGTGAGCGCCTGATTGCGGGATCTCGGGTCGGCGTCAACGGAATTTCCACCAGGCGAAGAGTGCGACGACCGCAGGTACGGCGAAAACGACCAGAAAGATGGGAGCCTCTTCTGCAATCGAGTAACCCGCCCTCTTGACGCCGATGATCAGATTGATCCCCGCCCCGATGAACCACAGAGGCAGGAAGACGAGCGTCGCCGCTGACATACCAGGCGCACCGCCCAGCATGTGCCCCACGAACGTACACAGCCCGAGCAGTATCAAGCCAATCGAGATCACGATGACTGTATGCACTTCCATTGACTCCCGTTACTCGGCCTGCCCGACGTCACGACGCTGGATCTCGGGACGGAAGCCATAGTTTCCCCGGTGCGGATCGCGCGGCCAAGGCGATGCGAGGAGTGTGCTCTAAAGATATACTTCAGGTTCGATCTCAATTAAGTTGTATACATCATTGTTTTTACGCATATTTTCATGAATCTCATTCAGAAGTTTTGAACCTGGGGAGCGGGTGGGATGAACGAGGCCTACGAGGCCCGATCAGGCGCTGGCGATTCTCAACAGCCTGCTCAGACCCGGTGGCACGATGACCGTCATCGAAGGTGACCACGGATCGGCTTACTTTCACCCAGACAGCAGCGCGGCTCAAATGGCGATCCAATGTCTAGTCGAGCTGCAGCGGTCCGCGGGTGGAAACGCCTTGATTGGCAGGCAGATCTATCCCCTGATGGTCCACGCGGGCCTTGAAGCGGTCCACGTGTCTCCCCGCATGGTGTATGTGGATGCAAGCAGACCCGACCTCGTGGAAGGGTTCACCCGCAAGACGTTCACGGCAATGATTGAAGGCATTCGCCAGCCTGCGTTGGAAGCCGGCATGACCGATCTTGAAGCCTTCGATGGCATCCGAGATCTTCACAGAACGGCTGAGGCGGATGGCGTCTTCTGCTATACGTTCTTCAAGGGCGTGGGTCGGAAGATGCAACGCGCCTGAAGGCCGGAAACTATTCCGGAGCTGCAGTCGAGCCCTGAGCTTTCGGGGAGGGCGAGTCCTGCTGCTGGCGCAGGCTGACCGATACGGCAACGTCCCAGGCATTGTGAATGCCGATATACAGCAGGAGCATGGATATCGCCGCGACACCGTACAGACTTTGGTCTGCGCAGTGCCATATCAGAAACGCCATGCCGAGCAATGCGCCGTAGGCGAGCGTCGGCAAGATCGCATGCCATAGCCAGTCTTCACGCACGGGAATGTAGCCGCTCAGGCGACGGCGCATGATTGCGCCGATAATCAGACCGTAGACGAGACCTCCGACACCGGCAACGCCGAGGCCGAGACTCAAACTCAGAAGGCTCTGGTGTGGAACGCTCAGGAAGGCAGCCAGCGCCAGCACGGTCCCGAAATGTACGATCGTCGGTGTGACAAAGGCGTGCAGACCCCAGACCGTCGTGGTCACACTCGTATTTGCCAGTGCGATGACGACGAATGTCAGACCGGTGAGAGCTGCCGCCGACGAGCCAGTGATAACGTAGAAGTTGCCCCAATCCGCGAGCAGTGACACAGGCATCGCTCAACCCTCGTCTCAACCGGGTCAGATCAAAAACGGGCAGGGCGGTTCAGCCCTGCTTCTTGAGCCAATCTACCAGAGCGGCCGGGACCGAGCCCATGCGCCGGCCATCGGGCCGGACGATGCCCGGACGTGACGGGTACCACGCGCGGGTGGAACTCAGCAATGCGCACTCCGCGATAGTACGGTCATCCGCCGGTCGCCTTGAACTGGACGTGCCAGGCATTGGCGGCTTCCGCCAGCCGTGCAGGGGCCGAACGGATGAGCGGCACCGCCACCGCGCGCACCCGCGCACGGTCAGCTTCCTCGCGGACGTATTCGACCGGCGACTTTCCATCGACACGCGCCAGCAGCAGCGCCGGCAAAAGGCGTGCGGCGCGTGCCTCCAGCGCTGCACGCGACTCGAACGCCGCCCGTGCAAAGTACGCCGCCACAAAGGCGTCGAACGCGCGTCGCAGCGCCGCCGCCTCACGCGGCCGCGGCAGACACTTGAGCAGCAGATGATTCAGGCAAAAGGCGACGTCGAAGGCCGGATCGCCGTACCACGCGCATTCTGCATCGAGGATCACCGGTCCCTTCGGCCCCACAAGGATGTTCTTCGGGCTCACGTCGCCATGGACAAGAGCGATCCTAGTGGCGGCCGTGTGCTTCACCAGGGCTTCGAGCTCCGGCGCCAGCGCAGGGTGGCGCCGGGCGGTGGCCAGCAGATACGGCTCGAGTCTGATTGCGTGAAAGCTCGCCCCGGTGTCGAAGGCACGAGCGAGGTCGGCGCGGTGCGCGCTCGCCGCATGCAGGGCACCCACCGTATCGCCGACGGCCGCGGCAGTTGCGGGTTCGACCCGCCCCTCGAGCAGTTGCTGCTTCCACACAGGGTGATTGTGCGGCGGCAGGAATTCCATCGCCAACAGGCCGGCCCGCTCGTCGCACGCCAGCGGGGCCGGCACCGCGTGAGACACCACGCCGGCGGCAAAGCGCAACCAGGCCCACTCGTACGCGTTGCGCGACACCGGTGCCTGCCAATCGACTGCCACCTTCAACTGGGGCAGGGCTCTCTTGACGCACAAGCTGCGCCCGTCGCTCAGATCCACGCGCCAGATGTCGGACGAGATGCCGCCGGTCAGCGGCGTCCACTGCCGCCCGAGGTTCGCAGCGACGAGACCCGTGCCGGTGAGGAAGTCGTCGAGCTCGTTCACCGTGACTTGCGCCCGGTCAGAATCGCAACGCCGGCATACGGGGCCCCGCACGCCTCATCGATCCGCAGCAGCTGGTTGTACTTGGAAACCGTACTCGAGGTGCGCAGCGACCCGATCTTGATCTGACCTGCGGCAGTGCCGACGGCCAGGTCGGCCACGAACGTGTCCTCGGTTTCGCCGGAACGCGCCGACACGATGGTCGTGTAACCCGCGGTGCGCGCCTGTGCGATCAGGTCGATCGTGCCCGTCAGCGTGCCGTTCTGGTTCGCTTTGACGAGCACACCATTGGCCACGCTCTCGCGCAGACCACGCGCCAAGCGCTTCGGATGCGTCGTAAAAAGGTCATCGCCGACGAGCTGGACCGCGCCTCCGAGCCGACTCGTCAGTCGCCGCCACGCGTCCCAATCGTCCTCTCCGAGGCCGTCCTCGATAGATGCCACAGGGAAATCGCGCACCCAGCCGGCCATCATTTCTATCATTTCGTCGCCGTCCAGCACGCGGCCCTCGCGCGCGAGGCGATAGCGGCCGTCGGGCTGCTGCAGCGACGTGGCGGCGACGTCGATCGCGATCAGGACGTCTTCGCCGGGGCGCAGGCCGGCGCGCTCGATCGAGCGCAGCATCATCTGCAGGGCCGCCCGGCCGCTCTCGAGGCCCGGGCTCAGACCGCCTTCGTCGGCGAGCAGCGTCGGCAGGCCCCGATCCTGTGCCTCGTCGCTGGCGGCGGCGCGGACGCGGGCGATCGTGTGGACGGCGTCGGCGATCGACGCGGCGCGGGCCGGAATCGCGAGGAAGTCCTGCGCGTCCATCCCGCGCGAGGCATGCAGCCCGCCGCTCAAGATATTTACCATCGGCAGCGGCATTGCGGGCCCGTCGACACCCGCGAGTTCGCCAATGCGCTCGTACAGCGCCTGGTGACGCGACGCTGCAGCCGCTCGCGCGGTCGCGAGCGAGACCGCAAGCACCGCGTTCGCGCCCAGCCGGGACAGCTGCGGCGTCCCATCAAGGTCGATCAGCAGGGCGTCGATCTCGCGCTGCGCCAGTGCATCACGCGCCGAAAGAGCCTTCGCGATTTCGCCATTCACGTTGGCCACCGCTCGCAGTACGCCAAGACCCGCATACACGGCTGGATCGGCGTCGCGCAGTTCGTGTGCCTCCGCGCTGCCTGCGGAGGCGCCCGAGGGGACCGAGGCGCGGCCGACGTTGCCGTCGACGAGCTCGACGTCGGCTTCGACCGTCGGACGACCGCGCGAGTCGAGTATCTGGCGCGCTCGGACGCCGCGAACACGAGTGTTCATCGGTCCCTGCTTGCTATCGAAGACATCTTCTCGATCGTCCAGCGGAAATAAATCATACTTGGTGGGAATTCAGGTCCGCAGGGGAGGGAACACAGTGCGCGCAGCATTCTATTGTCGGCAAGGCCCGGCGCGAGATGTGCTGCAGGTCGGTGAGCAGCCAACGCCGGAGCCGGGACCGGGTGAAGTACGAGTCAAACTGCGCACGTCCGGCATCAACCCCTCGGATTGGAAAGTGCGCCGGGGCGGATTCGGCCGAGGTCTGTCCGCACCGCTGGTTATTCCCCACAGTGATGGCGCCGGCGTGATCGACGCCGTCGGCATCGACGTGCCCGACCGCGTCGGAGAGCGGGTCTGGGTCTGGAACGGGCAGTGGAAGCGGGCACACGGGACCGCGGCGGATTACATCGCCTTGCCGAGCGTCCAAGCCGTTCATCTGCCCGATAAGGTTGACTACGCGCAAGGCGCCTGTCTGGGCATTCCGGCGATGACCGCCTTGCAGGCAGTTCGTTTGGCGCAGCTTCAGCGGGGCTCGATCGTGCTCGTTGCGGGAGGCGCCGGCGCCGTTGGCCATTACGCCATCCAGCTGGCGAAGCTGCGCGGCGCGGTAGTCGTCACTACGGTCAGCGGCGACGCAAAGGCAGTGCATGCGAAGCGCGCTGGTGCGGACCACATCATCAACTACCGCACCGAAGACGTGGCGAAGCGCGTGAAGGCAGTGACCGACGGGCGCGGGGTGAATAGCGTCATCGAAATGGACCTCAGCGGCAACGCCGGGTTCTATTCGTCGATTCTGCAGCCGCACGCAACCGTCGTGATCTACGGCACGTCGGCGAGCGAGGCCGTGCTCCCCGGTCTGTGGTTGATGCAGAACTCGATTGCCTTGCGTTTGTTCCTCGTCTACGACCTTTCCGAGGCCGACCGCAGCGCTGTGGTCGCGCAGCTGACGGAGCTGCTGGAAGAGGGCCGACTGGCTCACACGATCGCGGTGCGCCTGCCGCTGCAGGACATCGCCCGAGCCCACGAGCTCGTCGAATCCGGCGAGGTCATCGGCAATGTCGTTCTCGACATCGCTTGACGTTAATAAAATCTATTAATATTCATTTAGTTAAGATGTATATCTAGCGCGTTACGTTAAAAAGCGAGCAGTGAATCTTTTGCCCGTCGGCGGGGAAGATTTGGGTCTGCCCGCCCCTGAAGCGGGTACAAGATAACCATGGTCGGCAGTTATGACTACTGGCTGGTCCTGCTTTCCGTGGTCGTGGCGATCGCCGCCTCGTTCGTAGCGCTCGATCTGGCGGCACGAGTGAGCGCGTCGAGCCAGCGCCGGACAAGGGCGTACTGGCTGACGGGAGGGGCGCTCTCCATGGGAACCGGCATCTGGTCGATGCATTTCATTGGAATGCTCGCGTTTCGTTTGCCGGTTGCGGTGTCCTATGACGTCCCCATCACGCTTGGGTCGCTGCTGATCGCGATAACGGCATCCTGGTTCGCGCTTTGGGTGGCGGGCCGCGAAACCCTGTCGCGTCGAAGGCTTGCGGTGGCCGGACTGCTGATGGGCTTCGCGATCATCTCAATGCACTATGTCGGCATGGCGGCGATGCGCATGGAGCCGCCGATTCGGTATCGCCCGGGCCTGGTCGGCCTGTCGGTCGCGATCGCGGTCGCGGCCTCGCTGATCGCATTGTGGTGCGCCTTCAAGCAGCGCGCCCAAACGATGGTTTCGGCGTTCTGGAACAGGGCCGGAAGCGCAGTCGTGATGGGTATCGCGATCGTGGGGATGCACTACACGAGCATGGCGGCGGCGAAGTTCGAGCCGAATAGCGTGTGCACCGCGAGCTCCCGAGTCATCCATCCATACGGCCTCGCGGCAGCCCTGGGTGCCTCTACGCTTGTCTTTCTGCTGGCGACACTGCTCGTTTCGGCCTATGACGATTACCGCGCCACCTTCCTGCAGACTCGCGTCGATCAGGCGTCGGGGGAGGTCGCCCGCCTCTCGGGTCGGCTCGTGGCAATGCACGACGAAGAGCGGCGCCATCTTGCGGCCGAACTGCACGATGTGATCGGACAAGACCTCGCGGCCGCCAACGCGGAACTCGCCTTGGTCCTGGGCCAGATGCCTGCCGCGGCGCCGCCTGCGCTAGCGAAGCATCTGGGGGATGCCTCAGCTCTGCTGAAGCGCAGCGTGGAGGCGCTGCGCAGCGTGATGGTGCAGCTGCACCCGCCCGGCCTGGACGAGTTGGGACTGCGGGCGGCGCTCGGATGGCATAGTGCAGCATTCGAATCGCGAACCGGGACTCCGGTGTCGGTGAACGTGGACGAGACGCTGCCGCGACCGTCGCAGGCGGTATCTGACGCTCTTTTGCGCATTTACCTGGAAGCGCTCAGCAACGTTTCCAAGCACGCGGACGCGCCCGAGGTCCGGACGGTGCTGGAGCGGCGGGGCCACCAAATCGTCATGAGCATCGCCGACGGCGGGCGCGGATTCGACTCGGATCAGCCGGTGAGACGCGACGACAAATCGGGCTGGGGGTTGATGATCATGCAGGAACGCGCGCGCTCGATCGCGGCGGACCTTCGCGTGGACTCCACACCCGGCGCGGGAACCCGCGTCGAGCTGCTGGTCCCTGAGGAAAAATGGTCATAAGAGTGCTGCTCGCCGATGACCACGGCGTGCTGCGCGACGGCGTGCAGCGGCTGCTGGAGGCGCATTCAGACATCAAGGTCGTTTCGATGGTGAGCGACGGACGCGAAGCAGTGGACAAGGCTACCCAGCTGCGGCCCGACGTCGTTGTTATGGACATCACGATGCCAGGTCTGAGCGGTATTGATGCGACGCGCGCGATGGCCGAGAAGGCACCGGATGTCGGCGTGGTCATGCTTTCGATGCACTCCACGGTCGAGCTGGTCCGACAGGCTCTTCTTGCGGGAGCGCGTGGTTACCTGCTGAAAGAATCGGCCGGCCGCGAGGTTGAAAAAGCGGTCCGGGCCGTCGCGGCAGGCAAACGCTTTCTGGGTGCCGGAATTGCCGACAAGATCGCGGCCGAATTTCCCTACGCGGCCAAGCGCAGCGATCTCGACTACCTTACGCCGAGGGAGCGCGATGTGCTTCGGCTGATCGTGGAGGGCCGCTCCAGCGCCGAAGCTGCGGCCATTCTCGGACTTTCGCCCCGGTCGGTCGATACTTACCGCTCCAGGCTCATGGACAAACTCAAAATCGAAGACCTGCCGTCGCTCGTCAAGTTTGCGATCCGGCACGGCATCACGACAGCCGATTAAACGGCGCCTTGCGCAAGTGCAGCTATCGCAGAAGTGCGATAGTCCGGTCGAAGTTTCGATATATCCGCGTCGCCCCTCCAGCCGTAATGTGGACGCACTACAGAGCGGCACGGCCTTTGCGCCGGAGGAGACGCCATGATCCCGCCCAGCTTCGAGTATCACGCGCCCACGAGCGCGGGCGAAGCCATCAACTTGCTGTCGGTGCTCGGCAGCGAGGCAAAGCTACTCGCAGGAGGCCACAGTCTGCTTCCGATGATGAAGCTGCGATTTGCTCAGCCCGCGCACCTGATCGATCTGAACCGCATCGATTCCCTGCGCGGTGTTCGCGAACAAGGCGGTCAAATCGTGATCGGCGCGATGACGACCGAGAGCGACATTATCTCCTCGGCACTGCTGCAGCAGAAAGTTCCGCTGCTGCCGGAGGCGGCGCGCCAGATCGCCGATCCGCAAGTACGCAACCGAGGCACGATCGGCGGCGACATCGCGCACGGAGATCCGGCGAACGATCACCCGGCGCTTTGCCTCGCGCTGGAGGCGACATTTACCCTCGAGGGACCCAAGGGCCAGCGCTCGGTGAAGGCCGAGAATTTCTTTCATCGAACCTATCAGACCGATCTGGCGGAAGACGAGATCCTGTGCGACATCCGCATTCCAGCCCTAGCACCCGGGATAGGGTACGCATACGAGAAACTCAAGCGCAAGACCGGAGACTGGGCCACCGCAGCCGCGGCCGTCGTGCTGCGCCTGAAGGGCGACAGGGTCGAGAGTGTTCGCATCGCGCTGACCAACCTTGCGCCAACCGCGTTGCGCGCGTTCGCGGCCGAACAGGCCCTCACAGGCAACGCGTTGACGCATGCAGTGCTCGCGGACGCGGCATCGAAGGCGATGGCGATCTGCGATCCGGCCGAAGACCTGCGCGGCGACCGCGAATACAAGACCGCGATGGCAGGGCAAATGGTGCGCCGCGCGCTCGCAGTTGCCGCGACCCGATGCCGTTGAGTCTCACCTGGAGACGAGAATGACGAAGAAGCGGATCAAAGTGAAGGTCAACGGGCGCTCCGTCGAAAAGGAGGTCGAGCCGCGCACGCTGCTGGTTCACTTTCTGCGCGAAGAGCTCAGCCTGACCGGTGCACACATCGGTTGCGAAACGAGCCACTGCGGTGCGTGTACGGTCGACGTGGATGGGAAATCGGTCAAGGGTTGTACGCATCTGGCTGTGCAGTGCGACGACTCCCAAGTGCTGACGGTGGAGGGCCTGGCGAAAGGGGGCGTTCTGCACGCGGTACAGGAAGGCTTCTTCACACAACACGGCTTGCAATGCGGCTTCTGCACGCCCGGCATGCTGATGCGCGCCTACCGATTTCTGCAGGAGAACCCCGACCCGACCGAGGCCGAGGTTCGGGTCGGCATGTCGGGCAATCTGTGCCGCTGCACCGGCTACCAGAACATCGTCAAGGCCGTGCTTTACGCGGCGACCAAGCTGCGTGATTCGCAAAGAGTCGCCGCTTAAGGCGCAAACACAAAGTCGACACACGAGGAGTTCTCAGGCATGAACGCACCCGTTGAACGCACCTCGGCGCTCGCCGGAATCGGCGAATCGCGTTTACGCAAAGAAGACGCTCGCTTCATCCAGGGAAAGGGCATCTACGTCGACGACGTCAAGCTGCCTGGGATGCTGCACATGGATATCGTTCGAGCGCCCGTCGCCCACGCCCGCATCAAGAGCATCAGGAAGGAGGAGGCGCTCAAGATCCCCGGGGTGCACGCTGTACTGACCGCCGATGATCTCAAGCCCTTGAAGCTGCACTGGATGCCGACGCTGGCCGGCGACGTGGCCGCGGTGCTGGCCGATCAAAAGGTCCACTTCCAGATGCAGGAAGTGGCGGTCGTCATTGCGGACGACCGATACATAGCCGCCGATGCGGTCGAGGCGGTCCAGGTCGAGTACGAAGAACTGCCGGCCTTGATCGATCCGCATGAGGCCCTGAAACCCGGCGCCGTCGTTCTGCGTGAGGACCTGGCCGGAAGGACCGAAGGCGCACACGGCGCACGCACGCACCCCAATCACATATTCACCTGGGAGGCTGGCGACAAGGCCGCCACCGATGCCGCGTTCGCGCGGGCGCCGGTCACGGTGAAGGAGCAACTGCTGTACCCGCGGGTGCATCCCTGCCCACTGGAGACCTGCGGCTGTGTCGCTTCGTTCGACCCCGTGAGGGGCGAGTTGACCACTTACATGACGTCTCAGGCGCCGCACGTGGTGCGCACCGTCGTATCGCTGCTGTCCGGCATTCCCGAGTCAAAGGTTCGGATCATTTCGCCGGACATCGGCGGGGGATTTGGCAACAAGGTCGGCGTTTACCCGGGCTACGTCTGCGCAATCGTCGCCTCGATCGTGCTCGGAAGGCCAGTCAAGTGGGTCGAAGATCGCATTGAAAACATCTCGAGCACGGCGTTCGCTCGTGACTACCACATGACCGGTGAACTCGCTGCCACGAGCGACGGAAAGATTACGGGTCTCCGGGTCAACGTCATCGCCGATCACGGGGCCTTCGACGCCTGCGCGGACCCGACCAAGTACCCGGCGGGTATGTTCCACATCTGCTCGGGCTCCTATGACATTGCCGCCGCTTACTGCCGTGTCGACGGCGTGTACACGAACAAGGCGCCAGGCGGCGTCGCCTATCGCTGTTCGTTTCGCGTCACCGAGGCCGTATACCTGGTCGAGCGGATGATCGACGTGCTGGCCCAGAAGCTGGGCATCGACAAGGCCGAGATTCGCTATCGGAACTTCATCCGCAAAGAACAGTTCCCGTACCGCTCGCCGTTCGGTTTTGAGTACGACTCGGGCGACTACCGCACCGCCCTCGCCAAGGTCCTGGCCGCCGTCGACTACAAGGCGCTGCGAAGCGAGCAGGCGGCCAAGCGCAAGGATCCTGCCTCATCGTCCCTGATGGGCATTGGCATCACGACCTTCACCGAAGTAGTCGGCGCGGGGCCGTCGAAAATGTGCGACATCCTGGGCGTCGGCATGTTCGATTCCTGCGAGATACGGGTGCATCCGACCGGAAGCGCGATCGCGCGCATGGGAACGATTAATCAAGGCCAGGGACACCAAACGACGTACGCGCAAATTATCGCCACCGAGATCGGCATTCCATCGGATGTGGTGCAGGTGGAGGAGGGTGATACGAGTACCGCGCCTTATGGCCTGGGCACCTACGGATCACGCTCGACGCCGGTGGCGGGCGCCGCGATCGCGATGGCAGCACGCAAGATTCATGCGAAGGCGCGGAAGATTGCGGCGCATTTGCTGGAGGTCGGCGACCGCGACCTCGAATGGGAGATTGATCGCTTCAAGGTCAAGGGCGATGGGTCGCGTTTCAAGACCATGAAGGACATCTGCTGGGCCGCCTACCATGAACCGCCCCCGGGGCTCGAGCCGGGCCTGGAAGCGGTCCACTACTACGACCCTCCGAACTTTACGTATCCGTTCGGAGCCTACCTGTGTGTGGTGGACATCGACAAGGGCACCGGCGAGGTCAAAGTGCGGCGTTTTTACGCGCTCGATGACTGCGGAACTCGGATAAACCCGATGATCATTGAAGGCCAGATTCATGGCGGGCTCACGGAGGGTTTCGCCGTAGCGCTGGGCCAGCAAATGCCGTTCGACGCGCAGGGCAACCTGCTTGGCAACACGCTGATGGATTACTTCCTGCCGACCGCGGTCGAGACGCCAAAATGGGAAACGGACTTCACGGTGACCCCCTCACCGCACCATCCCATCGGCGCTAAAGGCGTGGCCGAGTCGCCGCACGTGGGGTCGATCCCATGTTTCAGCAATGCGGTGATCGACGCGTTTTCGCATCTGAGCGTTACCCACATGAACATGCCCCACACATCGTGGCGGGTGTGGCAGCAACTGGAAACGTGTGGCATTGCGCGATGAACCATTGACATGGAAGTCAAACTTGAGAAGCGCTTCCCTCTGGCGGTCGACGCGGAGCGCGCCTGGCTCGTGCTGCGCGACGTTCGCGCGGTGGCGGCCTCCATGCCCGGAGCGGAAATCGTCGAGCAGGTGGATGCAAATCGCTACAAGGGAACCGTTAAAGTCAAAGTCGGGCCGGCCAGCGCGAACTTCAGCGGCGATGTCGAGCTGCTCGAGATCGACCCTTCGGCGCGCCGTCTTCGAATCAGCGCGACGGGCGCGGACAGGGGTGGCTCTTCTGCGGCGATGGACCTCACCGCGTCGCTGGAAGCGGTCGACGGGGAGCGGTCGGTTCTGCTCGGTTCATCGCACGTAATCGTCAACGGCAAATTTGCACAGTTCGGTGGGCGGTTGATCGGTCAGGTGTCGGATGTTGTCCTGGCGCAATTTGCGGACAACTTCGCAGCCAGAGCCGCCGCACTGCCAAAACCCTCGGCAACGCCAGCATCAGCCGAAGGACAGGCCGCCGGCGCAACGGCATCGCGGAAAACCGAACTCAGCGCGCTCGCGATCGTGTGGGGCCTTCTGAAGAACTGGGTCCTCGCTCTTTTCGGCAGGCGAGCCTGAGCGCCGCCGATGGACGAGCGCGCCCTAAACGAGGTGCTTCGGACGGCCGGTTACATCGCGGACGAAGGGCTCACCACGACGCTTTGGTTCTCGCTGGCCCTTGGGCGCCCTTTGCTGCTCGAAGGCGACGCCGGCGTGGGCAAAACAGCTGTGGCAGGCGCGCTTGCGAAGGCGCTCGGCCGGCGCCTGATCCGCTTGCAATGCTACGAAGGACTTGACCTGCAGCAGGCGGCCTATGAATGGAACTACGCGCGCCAGCTGCTCGCGATCAGGCTGCACGAGCACGGTACCGGCATTGGGGAGCGCGATCTGTTCACGCTCGAATATTTGCTCGAGCGTCCGCTGCTGGCCGCCATGACCAGCGAAGTACCGGCCTTGCTGCTGATCGACGAAGTCGATCGGGCCGACGAGGCGTTCGAAGCGTATCTCCTCGAGGCACTCGCGGACTGGCAAATCACGATACCGGAGCTGGGTCGGGTTGCAGCACGCCATATTCCGCTGGTCGTCTTGACGAGCAATCGAACGCGGGAGCTTTCGGACGCATTGCGCCGTCGTTGCCTTTACTACTATCTCGATTACCCGACCCTCGAGCGCGAAACGGCGATCGTGCGCGCCACGCTGCCGGATGCCGCACCGAGGTTGGTCGAGGACGCGGTTGCCTTCGTGCAACGACTGCGAAGGGAGGACCTGCAGAAGATACCCGGCATCGCGGAGACGCTTGACTGGGTGCGCGCACTGCACAAACTGGAATTGCGAGCGCTTCCAGAAGATCCCGAGACGGTCCTGCGCACGCTGATCTGCCTTCTTAAAACGAGGGACGATCGTTTCCAAATGAGCGGCGAGCGAGTTCGCGCACTCGCCGAAGGATCGCGCTCCGGCGTTGTGGCCGCGAGCGCGTAAGAGGATCCGATGTCTCCCCGGCCACTGGAGACGATCGCGGGATTCGCGGCCTACCTGCGCGACCATGGCCTTGCAGTCGGAATTGCTGAAAACCAGGCAATGGTTGCGGCCGCGGTCGCGGTGCGAATTGAAGACTGGGAGCGTCTGCGAGCGGGTTGGCGCTCGATCGTCTGCCACTGTCCGCCCGAATGGCGCAAGTATCCCGACCTGTTCGAGCCATACTGGTTCCCAAACCGACTGAAGGGCACGGCGAAGACCGACGGGCAGACACGGGCGCGTCGCGACTTGCGCCAGGTGATCGCTGATTTGCACGACGACCTGGACGCGCAGGCCAGGCCAGCGGCACAAGCGGACGTGTCCCTGACCAGTACCGCGGCAAGTGGTATCGAGCAGCCCGGTGAGCGCGCAAGGGGCGGCGCAAGCCGCTGCGAAGCGCTCGCCAACCGCGACTTCTGCCAATGGCTGCCGCAGGACCTGACTCAACTCGAGCGCACCGTCGAGGCGCTTGCCCAGCGGCTCCGGCGCCGAGCCTTACGCCGACTGAGGAACGACGCTCGGGGCCGCCGTCTGGATCTGCGCAGAACGCTGCGCGCGAGCTTGCGCACGGGCGGCGAGCCTTTCGTGCCCGCGTGGCGGCGGCCGCGCCGCGAGCGCCCCAGGCTGTTCGTGCTGGTCGACGTCAGCCGTTCGATGGAGACACACGCCCAGCTCTTCCTTCGGATCGCGCGCGCTTTCGTGGGCATCCTCGATGCGCGCGTTTTCGTGTTTCACACGCGCCTGGCAGAAATTACACCGCTTCTTGCGAGCGACTCGGGTCGCGTCCAGGAAAAGATCAACGCGCTAACCGCGGGATTCGGCGGCGGCACCCGCATAGCGACCAGCCTGGCGGATCTTGTGAATGGCCACGCGCGACACGCATTGTCGCGCCGCGCGCGCCTTTTGATTCTGTCCGACGGCTTCGACGCGGATCCACCAGATCAACTGGCGTACGAGCTCGCTCGAGTGAAGCGCCGCGGGACACGAATCTATTGGTTGCATCCAACGCGCGACGCGGCACCGACGGCGCCGCTCGCATCGTCCCGAGATTTTATCGACCGGTTCGCGCCGCTTTACGACCTCGACAGCCTCGCCCGATTAGGCCAGATCTTCGAACAGGAGGCTCGATGACCCCGACCGAGCTTTTCGCGACGGCCGCCCGTCTGCACGACAACGGTACCGAATACGCCCTCGTTTCCGTGGTGCGCGCGGAGGCACCGACCTCGGCACGCCCGGGCGACAAGGCGCTGGTCACCGGCAACGGCGCAATCCACGGCTGGATTGGAGGCGGCTGCGCGCAACCAGCGGTCATCAAAACGGTGCGTCTAGCACTTGCCGACGGCAAGGCGCGCATGATCCGAATTGCAGCTGACGCGGGCAGCGAGCGCGAGATAGGCGACGTCCTCGAGTTCGGGATGGCTTGCCATTCCGGCGGAACCCTCGAGTTATTCGTCGATCCGGTTCTGCCCTGTCCTCGCCTGGTGATATTTGGCTCGTCGCTGGTGGCCGTAACCCTCGCACAGCTTGCTCCGCGCGTTGGCTTCGCCGTGAGCGTCGTAGCGCCAGGCGTCAGCACGGCAGATTTCCCGGATGCGCAACGCGTGTTCAATACGGACGATGCGGTCGCGCTCGCTTCGCAAGTGGCCCGGCGTGCCTACGTCGTCGTCGCCACGCAGGGGCGGCGAGATCTGCAAGCGCTGCGCGCGGCCCTGGCGCTCGGGCCCCGTTACGTCGCGCTCGTGGCCAGCCGTCGCAAGGCGACGGTGCTGAAGGAATCGTTGCGCGCCGCCGGCGCCGACCTTGCAGCCGTGGAAGCAATCGTCGCACCCGCGGGCTACCCGATCGCCGCTTCGACACCGGAGGAGGTCGCGCTGTCGGTGCTAGCCGCCGTGGTCGCGCAGCGCCGCGGGACACACCCGTTGGCCGCGCAGCAGGCGCAGGCGAGTTGTTGCCACTCAGCAGCCGTGAAGGTGCAGCCCGCCACCGCCGTGGCGGCCGAGGCAACCAGCGCCAGCTCGTGCTGCGGAGCCTGACATGGGCTGCATCTTGAAGAGCGGGGGTGGCCTTTACTCGCGCCTTGCAGTCGGGGCGGTGCTGCTGGCAGCCGGCGAAGCCAGCCGCATGGGCGGGCGGCCGAAGCCGCTGCTTGAACTGGGCGGCGTGCCGCTTATCCGGCGCAACCTGGTAGCGCTGTCCGGCGCAGGGGTCGACGAAGTGGTCGTGGTCCTCGGCCACCGCGCTGACGAGATCGAGCCCGCCGTGCGCGACTTTCCGATCACGCTGGTCTGGAATCCGGGCTATGTGCAGGGTCAGGCGTCTTCGGTGCGCGCCGGTCTGGCGGCGCTGTCGTCCAGGCTCGACGCGATCGTGGTGGCGCTGGCGGATATGCCGCTGATTACCGCCGAGGACGTCACTGAGCTGCTGGGCGCATACAAGCGGCGCGCGCACGGTTCGATGCTGGTGCCCTTTGTCGAAGGCGAGCGCGCCAATCCGGTCGTGCTCGATGCTGCCGTGCGTGACGATGTACTCGCCGGCGATCTGAATTTCGGATGCCGGCAATGGATCGAGCGCCATCCCGACCAGGTGGCGCGCTTCGATGTCGACAACGACCACTACCGCGTCGACCTCGACACGCCGGAGGATCTGGGCCGATTCGAGCGCCGCTACGGACACGCGCTGCGATGGCCGGCCAAAGCAAGCCTGGACATGCAGTCGGGTTCCGACAAGGCCGACATTCATGGACCCCGAGCTGCTTGAAGTCGCCTCGTCGCTCAACAGGGAGCGCGCGGCCTACGCGCTTGCGACCGTGATGGAGACGCAGGGTTCCGCCTCTGCCAAGCCGTCGTCGAAAGCCTTGATCGATGCCCAAGGGCGACTGCTGACGGGCTGGGTGGGTGGCGGCTGCGCCGAATCGGCTGTCTGCAAGGCCGCGTTGGAGTGCTTGGAGACAGGGGAGGCGACGATCGTCGACATCGATCTGAGCGACGAGGTGCTTGGGGCTGGAATGCCCTGCGGCGGACGCATGCGGGTTTTCGTCGATCCGGTGCTCCCGCGGCCGCAACTCTGGCTGATGGGCCATGGCCGTATCGCCGAGGCGTTGTGCACGTTGGCCGATTTGCTGGGATTCGACGTGATTGTCGACGATGGCGGGGCGACGTGGCAGCGCTATGTTGCTGCCAAGCGGCTGATCACGGACGATCTCGACTATTCTCAACTCGCGCCGCTTCCAAACGACTCCGTCGTCATCGCGTCCCAACACAAGGGGGACCACGAATCGATCGAGCGCGCTCTGGCCTCCGAGGCCCGATACATCGCGCTGATCGCCAGCCGCAAGCGCTCCGGCCTCGTGCTCCGCTACCTTCGGGAAAGAGGCGTCGATCGCGACAACCTCGCGCGGGTCGTAGCTCCTGCCGGACTCGATCTGGGCGGGCGTACACCGGAGGAGATCGCTCTGTCGGTGGTCAGCCAGATGGTCATGGTTCGCCGCGGCGGTTCCGGCGTCGACAAGCGCAAGACGACCAGCTCCAGCGCAAACGAGGATCTGAATCGAGCGCACCTGAGGTCGGCATGAACTCACGGGACGAGCTCTCTTCGGAAATGTGGGTCGAGGACCTTCGCGCATTTTTCCCGTGCTTCGCCGCTCCCGAGTGGCAAGGCGTGCACTACCTGGACAGCGCCGCCACGACGCAGAAGCCTGCGCAGGTCATCGATGCGGTGCGCCGGTCCATGGAGTGTGGGACGGCGCCGGTTCATCGGGGGCTGTATCCCCTGGCGGAACAGGCCACGCTGGCCTATGAGAGCGCGCGCAGCACCCTTGCGAGCTTCGTCGGCGCGCGCAGTGCAAAGGAGATCGTGTTCTGCGCGTCCGCCACCCAGGCGATCGACCTTGTCGCCACAGGCTGGGTGGCGCCGCGCATCGAAGCGGGCGATGAGATCTGCGTGACGCGAATGGAACACCACTCCAACTTGTTGCCGTGGCAGCGACTTTTCAGGACACATGGGGCAAGGCTGCGTTTCATCGAAATCGGCGACGACGGCCGTCTGGACCTCGCGTCGGCCCGCTCGTGCATCAATTCGCGCACCTGCCTGGTGGCGCTCTGCCACGTCTCGAACGTCCTCGGAACGGTCAACCCCGTGTCGGAACTGGCCGCCATCGCCCACGAGGAGGGTGCACACGTGCTGCTCGATGCGGCCCAATCGGTCGCGCATCTGCCGATCGATGTGCAGCGGCTGGGATGCGATTTTCTGGTGTTTTCCGGACACAAGATGTACGGGCCTGCGGGCATCGGCGTCCTGTGGGGACGCCGCGCTCTGCTCGAGGACATGGAGCCCGCGCTGCTCGGCGGAGGAATCGTCATCTCGGTAACCGAACAAAGCGCGCAATGGCGCGATGCCCCGTACCGGTTCGAAGCCGGCTCCCCGAACCTCGGCGGCGCGGTGGGCCTGGAAGCCGCGGCTCGGATGCTATCGGCACTTCCCGAGGCCGCGTCGTACCGGCGTCTGCGCGAGTTGAGCGACTACATGCTCGAACGCTTGCGCCGCCTGCCGGAACTCACACTGTACGGCTGCGCTGACCCGACGGAGCGGCTTGGGATCGTTTCATTCCAGCTCGCGGACCTTCACCCTCATGACGTGGCTGCCGCCTTGGGCGACCTGAGGGTATGCGTTCGCGCCGGCAACCACTGCTGCCAATTGCTGCATGAGCGATTGGGCGCACCAGGCAGTGTGCGCGCGAGCCTCGGAATCTACAGCACACGCGATGACGTGGCCGCGTTGATATCGGCCCTGGACTACGCACGCAGGCAAATGCAATGACGCCCCTGGTCCTCGAGCACACCAGCACTCCCGCGGAAGCGGCGTCCCAGACCGGGCTGCATGCGGTGCTGCTGGAACATTACCGGCGTCCTCACAACCGGGGCGACCTGCCGCATCCGAGCAACCGGGGCTCGGGGAGCAATCCGCTATGCGGCGATCAGGTGGAGGTCGCGCTGGCGATTTCCAACGGCGTCGTACGCGACGCCGCTTTCAAGGGACGCGGATGCTCGGTCTGCATTGCATCGGCGTCACTGATGACCGAATGCGTCAGGGCGATGTCCGTGCAGGACGTTCGCACCTTGTGCGCTCAATTTCGAGGCTGGAGTGAGGGCGAAGACACGACCTGGAAGGTGCCGCCCATGCTGGCGCCGCTTGGACTGGTTCGCGCGCATTCCGTCCGCCGCAGGTGCATGGCTCTCGCCTGGGAGGCGCTCGCTGATGCCTTGCGCTGATCCCGTTTCAGCCGCGTCGGTTCGCAGGATGCGCGTTCCCGCGGGCACCTTGATCGTGCTGGCAGTCCCGCTGACGGGGTATCTGCTGCAGGTGCGCTCGCTCTTCGATTGGCAGGTCCTGATCGTTGCCGGCCTCGCTCTGGGCATTCCGCTCGCATACCTGACGTGTTCGCATCGAATCAATGCGCAGGTCAAGGACTGCTGCTGGATGCTGATGCTTGGGTACCTGGGGATGCTGGCCGGACTGATATTCGATGCAGGCGGCACCGGCATCAGCCAGTTGCTCGCGTTTTGCCGAACCAGCCGCCCTGCAGGCCTCGGCATGGCGCTGGACTCCGTCTCGAGCATGCCCGCCGCCTACCTGGGTATGGCCGGTGGATGCCACTGCGGAATGTGGCTTCGGTCCCGAGGCCGTGCGACGCGCAGTCACACCGCCCGGCTCGTCGCCATAAACGTATGCATGGTGCTCGGCATGGGCCTTGGGCACTGGGCGGCCGTCCGCTTTGCCGCGAATCTGTCCGTCAGGGCACTCGGTGCCTTGGTGTTGCTTTCGATGCTGGCAGGCATGGCCATCGGCAGCATCCTTGTCGACTGGAAGGGAGGTGTGACGAAGGCCGCTTGAGGTGATCACTGCTGGGATGAGCGAGAAATCCAATTAGATCTGCTGTCGAACAAGGAGGAGACATGCGAGGAAAGTCTGGGAGCATCCTGCTCATAGCAGTGTTCGCTGCGGGGACCCTTCCGTGCGTGGCCGCTGCACAGCAAACGCCGTGGTCCGTTCGTCTTGGCGTACTCGACTTGCAGCCCGCCAATAAGTCCGATGCCATTCCCGCCTTGGGTGTTCCGGACGATGCGATCCACGTAAATAACAAAGCGTTTCCGGAACTCGATGTCTTTTATGCCTTTACGCCGAATATCGTCGCGGAACTCGTGCTGACGTATCCGCAGAAGCAGGAAGTCACTCTGAGCGGCGCCAATATCGGCTCATTCAAGCATCTGCCGCCGTCGCTCGTGGCGCAATACCACTTCCTGCCCGGCCGGCAGCTCGACCCCTACATTGGCGCCGGCCTGAACTTCACATGGATCACTTCCGTTCACCTGAACGTGCCGGGTGTTGGCCCGCTTGATCTGACAAAAACAAGCTTTGGTGCCGCTCTGGACGTGGGAGGAGACTACAACCTCGACAAGCGCTGGTTCGCCAACGCGGACATCAAGTACATCGTGCCGCTTCAGTCTGACCTGTCGGCCGGTGGCACGAAGGTAAGCACCGTGAAAGTGGATCCATTTCTGTTCTCGCTCGGGGTGGGTTATCGCTTCTGACGATCCGGTGCGACCGGCGATCGACAGAGTCTCAAGGCAACGAGGACGCCGAGACGCACACGCGAGGCACTTCCGCCCGCTACGAGGGATCCGCTTTCGCGGCGGCTGAGTGTCGCGAAAGCACTGCAGGAAAGACGCCTAAGTCTTTGATTTAACGAGCATGGCACCACGGGCGCAGGCAGCAGGCCGAACGAGCGTCAGGCAGGTGATCTCGGAAGGAACGCCAAACCGCTTGGGCGGTCCCCAGTATCCGGTGCCACGACTCACGTATACCCAAAGGCCGCGCAGCCGATGCAGTCCGGAAACAAAGGGCTGCTGCAGGCGAACAAAGAAATTCCATGGCAAGAACTGCCCGCCATGGGTATGGCCGGACAGTTGCAGATCAAAGCCCGCATCGGCCGCCGCTGCCGCGCTGCGCGGCTGATGCGCCAGAAGCAACCTGAACGCCGCGTCGGACGGCGCATCCCGTAGCGCCGTCCGCGGGTCACTGCGGTGTGAGGCGATGAAATGGTGCCCACTGACGTCGGTCACGCCGGCCACGATGAAAGGCTCGGAATTGTGTTGCAGCACGACGTGCTCGTTCAACAGCACGCGCACGTTCAGGCGCCGCAATTCGGCGATCCAGGACTCCGCCCCGGAGTAGTACTCATGGTTGCCCGTCACGAAGAACGTTCCATGGCGTGATGAAAGATGTGCAATGGGCGCCACATGCCGCGCGAGGTCGGCGACGCTTCCATCGACCAGATCGCCAGTCACCGCAACCAGGTCCGCGGCCAGGCCATTGACCGTCTCCACGATAGCGTCCAGGTACGGCCGCTTGATCGTTGCGCCGATATGAATGTCGCTGATTTGCACGATCGTCAAGCCTGACAGCGCCTCGGGCAGAGACGGGATTGGCACCTGCACGTGCACGACGGAAGGAGTGCGGCGCGCGTTCACGAAACCGAGGGCAGTGATCAGAACAGCAGCCAGCGGAACAATCACCGATGAAGCGGGAGCCAGGTCTTGCCAGAGCGGCAGCGCGGGCCAGATCAGGTGAGTGATCGCCACGAGTCCCAAGGAAAGGTCGCGTAGCAGCGTCAGCACGAAGAGCGAAGAAAAAAACCCGACCGCGAGCCAGCTGATCCAAACGATGCGCTCGCCAGTTCGCTGCGACCTCGCGCGCCGCGCCAGCAGGCCAAGCGGCATTGTCAAGGATGAAAAGGCCAGCAGCGTTGCAAGCAGGGCAAACGCCAGCGGCCGCTCCCAGAGGTAGGGGAGAAGGCGCCAGGCGACGTAAGCGTGAAGCAGGAGAGAGAATGTGGGAACGAGCGCACGCGCCAGGCTCGGCCGACGCCGCTTGGGCTGTCGTGCCGGCGCCGGCGCCCGGGTTGTGACGAAAGACGTGTGACCAGGCTGCGCTTGTATCACGAGACTTGCTCCCGAGATGGGGGCCGCGTTGCACATCCACCGAGCAGAACGACAGCGAAAACACCCGCCAACCGGCTGGCGCTGCCTTGGAGAGGACGTCTCATGGAGGGCCCCTATGAGCTTACGACCGCCGTTTTGCGGAGGAAACTTCTGTCCCCGAGCTGCTTCAAGATGAAGTCCGCCACGTCGGCACGCGAGATCGTGGCAAATCCATTCAGGGCCATTTTCTCGCCGACCCGATAAGACTCGGTTCTCGGGCCGTTCGTGAGCATCACCGGATAGACGATGGTCCAGTCGAGGTCGGAGCTGCGAAGTTGATCTTCGCTCGCCGCCTTGTCCTCGAACACCTGCTTCATCAGCAGGCGATACAACACCCGCATCAGGACGGGTGCATCGTTCACCGACTCGCCGACCCCGAAGGCCGAGGTGACGATCAGCCTCTTCACATAGGTGTTCTGCATGCCGAGCCGGATTGCCAGCAAGCAGCGCTGCATCAACCCGTCGGTGCGCAGCGATGTGCCGTTCCCGAGTGCGCTAATCACCGCGTCTTGTCCACGAATCGCGGCCGCCACTGTTTCACGGTCGCAGGTCGCGTCGCCCGCTACGGTGCGAAGGTTCTCGTGGGTCAGCGTGAGTCTTCTCGGATCCCTGACGAAGGCTGTCACGTTCGCGCCGGCCTCCAGACCCTGCCGCAGGATCTGCCGGCCGAGGGCCCCCGTCGCTCCGAAAACCAGAATCTTCTTACCTTGCATGACGCTCGCTCCTCAGATTGAATTGATCGGCTCCGAGGCCGAGGTGAGGTGGTAATGGGCTCCCAGCGAAAAACGAATCGTGTCGACTCCGCTGCCCGGCTCGAACGGTGGCAATCCAGAGGCCGCGCTTTGCGCCGCACTGACTCCGAAACCAACGTGCCCTCTCCATGCCCTGCGATACGACGGGGCGCGAAACTTATTCATTGGAACTCTCCTCCGGCACTCCCACGAAGACCTGCGCGCCATCCACCAGTACCTGGAAGTGGACCGCGTTCTTGACGGCCTCCTCGAATATGAGAACCTTTGCGCCCGAGAGAGCCTGGCCAGTTCTGACGTCGAACCGTGCCCCATGCCGGGGACATGCCACGACAGCGGAGGCAAGCGAGCCCTCGCACAGCGAGCTTCCAAGGTGCGTGCATCGATTGCCGATTGCGTAGTAGTCGCCACCGACATTGGCCAGCAGGATGTCCTGGCCTTCGACCTGGACGCACTTCATCTGGCCAGGTACCAGTTCCGACGTGTCTGCGATCCTGACAAATTCCATCCGACCGTCTCCAGATTTGCCGCCCTGTAGCGTGCGGGCCGATCACCTGCGGTGCCGCGCGCTGATCGATTGGCGACATTGGAACGGCCGAACATCTCTGCGACGTGTGGGCGAGGTAAAGATTTGTGAGGCCGAAGGGCCCGACGCAGGGCAGGGCGCGAGTCCGTCTGCCATTGATCGCACGCTGAATTGCGCTGCGAACGCCGGGCGCTTCACAAAACTTCACCGGACTCGCACAGTCCAGCAACCCCGAACGCCCACGCTGCCGCCACTTGTACCGACGCCACCCTCGATTGGCCTCGATCCGGGCCGGGCGCGGATCGTTTAGAGTGCCTTCATGAATCAGCGACTTCTGGTGATCGAGGACGACACGCGCCTGGCCGGCATGATGAGCGGCTATCTGCGGCAGAACGGTTATGGCGTCGTGCATGCGCCGGACGCCGAACGCGGTCTGGCGGCGCTGCAGACGGATTCCTTTGACTTGCTGCTACTGGACCTGATGCTTCCAGACGCCGATGGCCTGGAGCTTTGCAGGCGCCTTCGAGCCGAAACCTCGGGCAGACCCCAGGTCCCGATCATCATGGTGACGGCAAAAGGCGATCCCACCGATCGCGTGGTCGGGCTGGAACTTGGGGCAGACGATTATGTTTCCAAGCCGTTTGAACCGCGCGAACTGCTCGCCCGCATTCGAGCCGTCCTGCGACGCAGCGCTGGCGCGAGCGCGGGCGTCGAGGGCAGCGTGCTGCGCTTTGGCCGACTCGAGATCGATCAGGGCGCGCGACAGGTGCGCATCGATAGCGAAGTGCGGACCGTGACCGCCTACCAGTTCGACCTGCTGGCGACGATGGCCCGCAGCGCCGGCAGGGTGCTGTCCCGGGAGCAGTTGATGGACAGCGTCAGGGGAGAGCCGCTGGAGGCGTTTGACCGTTCGATCGACGTGCACATCGCCCGCATCCGGGCCGCGATCGAGGACGATCCGAAGCGGCCGCGCCGGGTCATCACGGTGCGGGGGGCCGGCTACGTGTTCGCCAAGGTTCAGGACGAGTGAGATCAGAGACCCGGGCGCACTGGGAGAATCGAGACGTGAGCGGGTCGGCTTCCTCGGTTCAGCGCGAGCCCGGCGCTCGCGTAAAGAGCCCCACCGTCTTGCGGGCGCAAGAAGCGGCGCACCTGCGCGGGCGCGATCGACTGTACGCTCGGATTTATTTCGCGCTGCTGGCGGGGCTGCTTCTGGTGGCTTGCATTTTCTGGGGCGTCTGGCGCTGGACGGCCACACAGCATGAACGGGCCGCGTTTGAGACCTACCCCGAGCTTGCCTCCCAGGTCATGCCGGCAGCGGCCGCGCCGGCGGACGTTCAGCAGCGCGCGCTGGAGACCTGGGGCCGGCGCATGGGGGTTCAGTTGACGCTGTACGCTCCGACCGGCGAGCTGGTCGCACACATCGGAGACGTGCTGCCAGCACCGGGCGTGGAGCGCACGCAAAGCGGCTGGCTCGATTTCGATGCGGGCATCGCTGCATTGAAGCTGGTCGATGGCCGGTGGCTGATAGGGCGCAGGGCCAGCTTCATTCCTCACCAGCCGCTGCGTGTTGCCGGCTTGCTTGCGTTGATTGCGCTCGCAGTGTCGATGGTCGCATATCCTGTCGTGCGCCGCTTGACACTGCGCCTCGAGAAGCTTCAGGTCAGCGTCGAGGCCCTGGGCGCGGGTGATCTCAAAGCCCGTGTCGACGCGAGCGGGTGCGACGAAGTCGCCCGTCTTGCGCAGAGCTTTAACCACGCGGCCGCGCGCATCGAAGCTTTGGTTGAATCACAGAAGACCATGCTGGCCAACGCATCCCACGAGCTGCGGTCACCGCTGGCGCGCATTCGAATGGCGGTCGAACTGACCGAACCCCAGGCAAGCCCGGCCGTGCGCGAGGAACTGCGCAGGAACATCGTCGAGCTGGACCTGTTGATCGACGAAATCCTGCTGGCGAGCCGCCTCGAAGCCAACGCCCCGAATCTGAGGGACGATTTCGAGACAGTCGACCTCACCGCGCTCGCTGCGGAGGAGTGCGCCCGCGCAGGGGCGCAGTTTTCCGGGGCACAGGTTCACCTGCGCGGCGATTCCCGGCTGCTGCGCAGACTCGTGCGAAATCTGCTGGACAATGGCCGTCGACACGGTGGAAGCTCAGTCCTCGAGGTCGCACTGATCGTTCCACAAGCCAACACCGCCCAACTGGACGTGTGCGACCGCGGCTCGGGGATCCCGGCCGAACTGCGCGAGCGCGTCTTCGAGCCATTTTTTCGCGCTCCCGGGACCCGCGAAGGCGACGGCGGCGTCGGACTCGGGCTGACGCTCGTACGCAGTATCGTCGAGCGCCACAACGGCCAGGTCAAATGCCTGCCTCGGCCGGGTGGCGGCTCGTGTTTCAGCGTTACGTTGCCACTGTCCTAGCGCTGCCAACGCTTCGCCCCCGTTGCCCGGGGTGATCCTTCTAGAGGCGCTGATGTAAGGTGTGGAAAGCGGAGCGATCCTCAACAAGGAGGAATGACGGTGGATCAGGATCGCCGAGACTTTCTACGGGACTGCGCCCGTCTGAGCGCCTTCGCGCTCACCAGCGCGGCACTTTGGGACATTGAGCCTGCTCTCGCACAAAGCGGCTCGGAACGCGCACTCGCCACAATGAGCATTGACGACCTTTCGCATCTTCTCGCCAGCGGGAAAATCACCAGCCGTCAACTTGTCGATCAGGCGCTCGCGGCAATCAAGGACACTCAGGGAGAAGGCTCGCGCACCTTCCTCCAGGTACATGAGGGCGAAGCGCTCGCCGCCGCCGACCAGGTGGACGCGCGACGGCGCGGCGGTGCCAAGCTGCACGCACTCGCCGGCATCCCGATTTCGATCAAGGACCTGTACGACGAAGCCGGCGTAACGACGCTCGCCGGGTCGAAACTGCTGGTCGGTACGCCGGCGGCAACGCGTGACTCGACCGTCGTCGAGCGATTGAAGAAGGCCGGCGCGGTCATCATCGGACGCACCAACATGGTCGAGTTCGCCTACTCGGGCCTCGGCCTCAACCCGCACTATGGCACCCCCAAAAACGCCTTTGACCGCGCCATCGGCCGCATCCCCGGCAACGGTTCGCGACTGCGCGCTGCTCGATCAGGTTCTGGCGGCTGAAGTGGAGGCCGTTTCAGCGCCCGCCCAGCTGCGCGGCCTGCGCTTCGCGGTGCCCAAGACGGTGTTCCAGAACGACCTGTCGTCAGCGGTCGCCGACGCCTTCACGGCGGCACTCGGCCGCTTGTCGTCGGCCGGCGCCGCTATCGTCGACTTGCCGATGGCTGAATTCGCCCAAGCCGCTGGCGTCAACCCCCGCGGCGCATTGGTCAGCGCCGAAGCCTACTGGTGGCACCGAAAGTGGATGAAAGATGGGGCCGACAAATATGATCCGCGCGTCATTGCCCGCATCCGCCTCGGCGAGACGATCACGGCCGCGGACTACATCGAACTGACTAAGCTGCGCGAGCAGTTCGTTCGAACGATCAACTCCGTCGCCGCCGGCTACGACGCGATGCTGATGCCGACGACGCCAGAGACTGCGCCGACGATCGTCGAAGCCGCGAAGGACGACGATACCTATACCCGATTCAACCTTCGCATGCTGCGCAACCCGGCCATCGTCAACCTGTTCGACGGCTGCGCCCTGTCGGTTCCCTGCCATGTGTCCGGCACCGCACCAGTCGGCATGATGATCGCCGGAACGCAAAACACCGACCGCAAGATCCTTGCGATCGGTCTCGCGGTGGAAGAAGTCGTCCGGAAGCCGCGCGGTTGAATTTGGCCGTCGGATCAATAGCGGCAACGGATTGATAGTGCCAACAAAATACTTTAGGTAAAACCTTACAAAAGTGTCCTATAGCATTGTGTCAACTACATATTCTCGTAGACTTCCGGTAGAACTTTCGGCGGACATTTGAAGCGGACCGATTCGAGTCGGTAGCGAATTCCAAACTTCACGAATTCGCACTTTCCATAATTCTAGCTTTCTTAAACGCATCGAACGCGGCGAACAGGAGCTCGTTGAGCTTGTAGCCGTTTTCGAACGCGAAACGGCGGAACTCCTGGTTGAACTGCGGGGGCACCTTGAAGCCTAGAGGCTCTAACTCGGCCGTGCGCGCCCTGGCTGGCGTTTCGGCCTCGGCGGGCAGAGAGGCAACGCGTGCCGAGGCAATTGAGGGACCGTCGCGGCCCTGAGAGCCGAACACCGGCGCGGCCTCGCCCTTTTTCAGCAGCACGCCGGTGGCAAGGGGAGCGGGTTTACGCATATTGCTTGACCTTCACTTTCTTGAATTCTGGAAATCGTGATTTCACGAATTCAAACAACTCATCCAGCTCGGTCGCCCCTTTGCCTGTCGGATCCAGCTCCGCTATCGAGCGGCCGTCGGACATCGAGGAGGCATACAACACGCGGTCACCGATCAGGGCAGGGCAGACGGGGCCGTGTTCGGAGAGCAGGGCGGCCGCCTGCGTCGCGATCGCCGTGCCCGGCTTGGCTGAGTTGAGCACGAAGACGAAGGGCTTGGACTCCGCGTGGACAATCTCGAGAGTGCTTCCGAGCGCGTTCAAGTCGTGCGGTGAGGCTCGAGTGGGGATCACCACCAGGTCGGCCACTGCGATCGCCAACCGGTTGGTAGCCCCGATCGCAGGCGGCGTATCGATTACCGCCCACGCGAATCCCGCCTCGGCCAGCTCAGCGAGCTTATCGGGCAGGGCGGTCAGGCTTGCCGCCGCCGCACAGGCGGGGGTCTCCGCCTGGCGCTGGTTCCACCACCCACTCAGAGTCGCCTGCGGATCCAGGTCGAACAACACCGCTGGACCGCCGCCACCGCGCTCGATCGTCACCCCGAGATGGGCGGCCAGCGTCGTCTTGCCGCTGCCGCCCTTCTGCGAGGCCACCACGATGGTTTTCATGCTTTCTCGCTTTCGCGAATTTGCGATTTTACGAATTCATTGTTTCATGAAATCTAAAATTTTGGAAGCCCACCCGTCTGGCAGTGGTTGCGGCCAGGCGACGATGACAATCGGCCCCAGTGCCGGTGACGGCTCAACCGAATTCCAGTATCAATAAACTCAAATGCTTAGGCAGCTTATTTCACCTAACTTTTAAAGTGCGAGCTGACATGAAGTTAATATATTCAACGCGTTATGAGTACTACTTAACAACTAACGAGAGGCCTTGCGAGGATATTTGATCCAGGTAAATTGACCGCGAAGCCGAGGAAATCGTAAAAGCGGCTTTAAAGAATCTCGAGGGCGAAGGGTCGCGGACCCGGCGGATTCCGCACTGAACAGCGACCGCGATGAAGCTGTCGGGCGTAAGGAAGGGTCGATGCCCGAAGGCGGAATCGCGCCACCGCCGGCGCCATCTGCCTTGGCAAGCCCGCGCTCAGCGGACCCAAGCGGCAGTACTGCCTTGCCCAAGGTTCTACTTGGTGGGCTTTGACAAGAGACCGAATGCGCATGTTCTGGGGCGCCGAGAACGAAAAGGTGCACGTACCCGGCCAGCTGTCGTTCAGGGCAGCAGGTTTCAAATCGGCCTGGCGAGAACCGTTTGGAAAAAAACCTAGCCAGTAGACGCTTTGGCGCACGTCCAGGCCGACCGGTTTACTGAAATCTCTTTTCCGGAGTTGCCAAGATTCCGCTGGCGCGGACGGCTTCTCTCCTCGTATATATGCGCATAATGTGTATTATGTTAACTTACATCTATATGTACCCCTTGGAGCGCAGCGACGTGCCCCGTCTGAGGCAGCGCCCTCCTTCACCACATCGAAATCTCTCCAGTTCCGCCTCAGAGGCGAGCTTGCAGCGAGCATCGCCAGCGTCAGAACCGAAATCGCCGAGGCCAAGAGCGAACTGATCCGCTGGTCCGTTGGTTCGATTTTCGCGTCGGTCGGGATGTTCGCGGCGATCACGCGGCTGCTGGCGCACTAGCGCCCCACGCCCAACGCTTGCGCGTCATCGAGCGCATCGCCGAGAAAATCGACGTTTGCCTCAGGTGAGCTGTTCTGTCACGAAATGGCTATAAATCAATTGCTTATCATGACTTCCTGAGACCTATACTTAAAGTAAGACTTAAACTGCTGGCGACGCGCCTACAGGTCCCCCGCCGCAGCCGCGACCATGACCTCCTGAATCGTTGCGGTGACGCGCTGTGCGCTCTCGCGCGCCGCCGCCGGCAGCGCCCTTATCACAGCCTCGTCGATCAGCATCGCGAGTATCCAGATTCTGCCCTGCGCGTCCTCGAGCATGCCGATTCGGCACGGCATATAGGCGAGCATCGCGGCGTCCGCGTCGATCATTTTCTGCGCGGCCAGCGCATCGCAAAAACTGAAGATCTCTATCCGGCGGGAAGGCTTGCCGCCGAGCGCTTCGATCTCCTTGCTCAACTGATTGACGCCGACGTATTTCAGGTTGCGCAGGTTGGCGCGCAGTCGCATCGATTCGACCGCGTCGTCGAATGAAACACCCGCTTTCACCTGGACGCGCGCGACCCGCACCGCCACGGACGCGAACGTCAGCTCGCCCCGTGCCCCGCTCGCGGCGTCGGCGGCCCTTGGTACTTCGGCGCCTACGAGCAGCGCCATCGCAAGCAACGCCGCTGCCGCCATCGAAGCCGTCGACTTCGAACCCATGACCATCTCCTGAATTCGCGTTCCGGGCCTCATCCCCCGTTTGGAACACCGCGCTCGCGCCGAATAGAAGCCGTCGCCCGCGCGCCCGCTATTGCGCTTGCGTATCTGTATCTTATTGAACGCTCCTTGACTGAATCGTGCTTCTTCGCGGCGTGAGGATGTCGGGCCTGGTACCGGCGTACTTATTAGGAAGCGCTCCGCAAAACGACCCCTGTCGGCGATTGCGGGTGGCGCGGGCGACCTCGGCAAGCCCCACCCGGCTCGCGCGGAACCCTGGCCCTTTTTGAAGATCAGGAAGTATCCGTTATGGCATAGTAGGGAAACCACCACTAGCGGGATGGTGGGCAAACCCCCGTAGACTGCCGCCTTGCTTTGGACGCATTTGCATAGGTACGAGTAACCGATGATCAAAGTGCTGCTGGTCGACGATCACGCGCTGTTCCGCCAGGGCCTCAGGGAGCTGTTGGCTAAGGCCCCTGACCTCCGGGTGGCAGCCGAGGCTGGCAGCTACGCGCAGGCCATCGAGATGCTGCGAACCAACGACATCAACGTCGTGGTCGCCGATCTGTCGATGCCGGGTCGAGACGGCATCGATCTGATTTCCCATATCAAGGCTTCGAACCCCGTCGTATCGATTCTGGTGCTGACGATGCACGAGGATTGCGAGTATGCGGCGCGTGCGTTGCGCTCGGGCGCCTCGGGGTACATGACAAAGGCTTCCACCTCCGAGGATTTGATGTCGGGGATCCGTCGAATCGCGAGCGGCCGAAGCTTCGTGTCGCCGAGCGTTTCCGAGGGTCTGATGCTCAGGTTCACGCGCAGTGATTCGGAAACGCCCCCCCACACGACGCTATCGCACCGCGAGTTCCGCATCTTCGAGCTGCTCGTGCAATGCCAGACAACGACGAGGATCGCGCGCGAGTTGTCGCTCAGCGTGAAGACGGTCAGCACGCATAAGACGCGCCTGCTCAAGAAGATGGGCCTGCAACACCAGGGCGAGCTGGTGCGCTACGCGATCGAGCATAAGCTGGTCGGTCACTGAACCTGCTGCGTCCGCCGAGCGTAGGCGGGTCTCCGCCCTGCTCTTTCGCGCCTTTCGGTGCTGCGTCTCGCCTTTTCCTACAAGACGTTCGGAAGCCTCTTACTGCGAAACCCGCGGTCGCTGCCTACGATGGTGGCCGTGAGGACGGATCCGATTCGGCCGACCTCTGGGTGAAATCCCCCACGGCGCTGGCCGCCGATCCCTTTGTTGTTCGCGTGCTAGGGCAGCTTTTTGATGGACATGCATGTCGCGTCAGCGACCCCCTCTACCCGCCTGCACTACCCGGCGCCGGCAAGCGAATACGCCAGCCTGGCCGAACATCGCCGGCAACTGTTCACACTGATCGGAGAATTCCGCAAGGCGGTTGCGCGGCCGCGCGGCCGCAAGGAAGCAATTCGCATCCTGAAGGCGGTCCTTCCCTGTTCGAGTGCTTACTTCGAGATCGCGGAATCGCTGCTGGACAAGATATCGGCGGCCGGGGCGGCGCCGCATCGGAACGATCATCGCGGCATCCTGGGCGAGCTCAAGAGCACGCTGGAGCGCTGCTCCGCCTCCGCCGTCTCCGGGACCGCGGACCTTGTGCATGCGCTGGATACGCTGGTGATGCATGAGGCGACCATTCGTCTGCGTGCGCCCGAAAACAGGGCTTCAACCCGTTCATCGGTCGCCACTGCCCCGCCCCTCTAGATCCTCAAGTGCGTTGCCGGCCTCCTCAAGGCCGTTGACGACTGCCGTCGCACTGTTGCGACCGGCTTGACCGAACCCCCCGGGCCACCGCCCCAAATCCCCGGGCCACCGCCCCAAATCCCCGGGGCTGCCGCCCGAAATCGTGGGGGTTCCACACCCACCCCTGGCCAGCCCGGCGTCCTACGCCGAGAAGCGCCGTTTTTCCTACACGGATTCGGAATCGTCTGACACCCGAATATTCGGGAGCACCGCATAGTTCGGCCTGTCGCGTGTTTACGTCATTCGAATTCCAGAGGACCAGATGACCTTCCCGAATTGCCGTGATGACGGTATCCGTCAAGTGTCCTCGCGTGCCTCGTATTTGGCGCAAGGACGTGACCAGGCGTGCGACGGCACAGGATCCGATCGGATGGACGGCCGACGAGAACAACAGACCGTGATGGGGTCTGACCCGTGGGCGCGACGCGCCCGCAAACAGGACGGAGGACACATGTTGAGTTCGTTTCAATTTAATCGCCTGCTGGTTGGATCGGTGCTTTGTCTGTCTGCCTCGCTGGCTGGCGCCCAGAGTTTCCGCGTGCAATGTCCGACCAGCACGGTCACTCACCCGGTGGCGGCCAACAACAATTCGGAACCCGTGTACGCCGGTCCGACGTACACCGGCACGAATGGATATGGCACGACCCCCGCTAACGTGAACGGCGCCATCAAGTGCCAGCAGATCTCCGGTGGCGACGGTTACGCGGCGATGGGCGACGGTACGCAGACGTACCTGTTCTCGTTCGGACCGCTGTCCGGGATCACCGATATCGCGCTCGGCAAGCCCGGCACGCAATTCCCGAGTGTCTTCAACGTCCGGTTCCCGGTCACGACCAGCAACTTTCTGTCGCCCGGTGACCCGGCCACGACCATCGGCGCGGCGACAACGCCGCTTACGCCGACGCAGTTAGGGACCCTTGCGAGTTACAACTACAACGGTGCGGTGGGGCTGGATTACAACATCGCGAACATCGTCAGCATTTACGACATCAGCGAGTCCGGCAGCACGGTGACGGTTGTCACGAACGTGCCCCTGGATCTGAACCTGAAGGTCGGCGACAAGGTCACCATCTCGGGCGTTGCCCCGCCCGCGGGAGACGTGCCCCTCGGCTACCAGGGAACCTTCACGGTGACCGCCGTGAACGTCCCCAACGCCTTCTTCCCCGCCAACTTTGCCTTCCGCTACACGGCCGCGGCCACCGGGCTGGCCACGGTGAACATGTCGTCGACCGCCGCCGCGGCGATCCCGAAGCTGCTCGACGGTCACGTCGATCCTCGCCAGATCATGGACGTGGGCGTGATGAACGGCAACATCCCGGCGCCGCTGATGGCGATCGACGAGGATGACGAGTTTTTCCTGACGCTGACCAACGTCGGCATGATCATGCGGCCGGACCTGTTCGAGCAGCACACGGTCCACTTCCACGGCTATCCGAATGCCTCGGCGTTCTACGACGGCGTGCCGGACGCATCGGTCGCGATCAACATCGCCGCGAGCTTCACCTATTACTACCTGGCGCCGGACGCCGGCACGTACTTCTGGCACTGCCACATCACGCCGCCGGAGCACTTGCAGATGGGCATGGTCGGGCAGCTCTTCGTGCGGCCGCGGCAGAACCGGGTCACCGCCGGAGCCAACCTGTATACGGCCCGTGCGACACAGGACACGGATCTGCGCACCGCCTGCGTTTCCGCCCACGACATCCTGTGCAGCAATCCGCTGCCGGCTGTCAATTCGGGCGCCACGCACACGGCCGGCGCCACGTATGCCTATAACGACGGCGACGGCACGACCCGCTACGACGTCGAGTACCCGATGCAGATCCACGGTTTCGACCCGAACTTCCACTTCGTCGGCATGACGTTCAACCCGGAAGGCTTTGCCGACATGAAGGACAAGTACTTCCTGCTGAACGGCCGCAGCTATCCCGACACGGTATCGGCCGGTCCTCTGCAGACGCAGTCGGCCGACGGCGTGAATCACTTCTCGCAGCCCCTGCCCGCGATCGTCACCATCCCTCACGGGGGACGTGCGCTGCTGCGCATCTCCGACCTGGACGTGTCCGAGTACCAGACGCTGGCTTCGCTGGGTATCCCGATGCAGGTGATCGGCTACAACGCCAAGCTGCTGCGCGACGAGGCCGGCAACAACATGTACTACACGACCAACTCGATCACGCTGGGCGGCGGCGAGTCGCTCGATGTGATCCTGGATGCCTGCGCCGTGCGCGGGCCGGCGCCGACTTACAGCTGCACGACACCGATGGCTGCGGGCACGTACTACCTGTACACCCCCAACCTCGACCATCTGTCAAACGACGCGGAAAACTTCGGTGGCCTGATGACCGAAGTCCACGTCAACTAGTAGGGGAGCGGCAATGTTCGCAACGACGATTAAAAAGGCACCTTCGATGAAGCGACTGCTCCCTGTTTCCCTGGCTGCGTTGGCAGTCCTGGCCTCGGCTACGGCTCAGGCGGCGGCTCCGGGCATCGCCGGGAACACGATCAATCTGACCGCGCAGCCGGCTTACATCAGCCAGCCCGATGGGAACTCGGTTTATTCCTGGGGTTACGGGTGCACGACACCCCCCGCCACGACAGCGTTTGTGCCGACGATGGCCAACGTCACCCCGTTTTGCAACACGATGCAGGTTCCCGGCCCCACGCTGGTCGTCACCGAAGGCCAGACGGTCACGGTGACGCTGACCAACGCTCTGCCCACTGCGGCGGGCAACACATCGATCCTGTTTCCGGGCTTTACCTTGACGTCGACCTGCGCGGCGGCCAACCAGGGCCTGCTGACCTGCGAGGCGGCGCCCGGCGGCACGGTGACGTACACCTTCGTGGCCTCCACGCCCGGCACGCGCGCCTATTACAGCGGCACGCAGGGCGACCTGCAGGTCGAGATGGGCCTGTACGGGGCAATCATCGTTTTGCCGAATGCTGCGCCGACCAATGGATCCTGTCCGGCCCACAACACCGCGGCCGGAGTCAACACCGCGGGCACTGCGCTGGTCGCCGGCGGTGAAGACGATTTCCGTCTTTCAGCCACGGGGGCCGCTTACCACCTGACGCAGAGCTGCTACGACCGGGAATACCTGTTCCAGTTCTCCGAGATCGATCCCAACATTCACATCCAGGCGCTGGCGCAGGTCTCGGCGAAGGCTGGCTGCACGGCCGGCGCCGCGGGTTGCAGCCTGAACGTGCCGACCGAGCCCTACCACCCGGTCTATTTCATGATCAACGGCCGCTCGATGCCGGACGACATGGACACCAACTATGCGGCCCAGTATCAGCACCAGCCTTACAACGGCAATCCTCATATGCATCCGGGCGAATTGACCCTGCTTCGGATCATCGGCCAGGGCCGCTGGCAGCACCCGTTCCACGAGCACGGCAACCACGTGCGGATCCTGGCGCGCGACGGCAATCTGATTGCCAGCGCGCTCACCGGGACGGGCGCGAGCCAACTCGCAGGGCCACTTCTGTTCACCACCACCACCACGCCCGGCCAGGCGATGGACGGGATCTTCTACTGGACCGGCAAGGGCCTGAACTGGGACGCGTATGGCCACAACCCTGCATCCTCGGCGGCATCCAACATGCCCGTGCACGATGCCTGTGTTCCGGATGCCAACGGCTACTACACCAGCAATCCCCTGGCGATCAACTACTTCGAGTGGTGCCAGGACCACAACAAGCCGATGCAGGCGGCGCCGTTCGGCGACGTGGCGGGCGGCGGTCCGACGACCCTGCCCGAGGCGACCCTGTTCACGAACGGCGCGTGGTTCGGCGGCAGCCCCTACCTGGGCCCGGATGCGACGGTGCGGGCCACGGGTCCGACCGGGACGACACCGCCCTCCGGCACGATCGCGAACTCCCCGACCGGCGAAGCCGGGTTCGCCTTCATGTGGCACTCGCATAACGAACGCGAGATCACCACCAACAACATATTCCCCGGCGGCATGCTGATGATGATGCTCGTCGATTCTCGCGAATTCGTAATCGACGAATCCCAATAAAGGTAGGAGAGCGCAATGCGATCTGTCAACTTCAAATCGGCCCTGGTCAAGTCGGGACTGGCGGCTTCCGTTCTGCTCCTGGCCAGTGCTTCGTCCTTCGGCCAGCAGCAGATCAACCTGAGTGCCGGGCTCTCCGCGGCAACGATGCCCGACGGCACGTTCGTGCCGATGTGGGGCTACAGCTGCGATGCGATCCAGATCACCGGCTCGACCGCAACCTGCGCTCCGCTGAACGCGGTAGCAGCCACCGCCGGGAGCTGGTCGCCGGTTGTGATCACCGTGCCCACCGGACAGGATCTGCAGGTCAACCTGACGAACAATCTTACGTTCAACGGGAACAACATACCCACCTCGCTGGTGATCGTGGGCCAGTTGGGCGGCGGACTCGGCACGGCGGCGACCTCCACCGCGAGCCCGGATCACACCAACGCTCAGCCGGTGACCTGGCCGATCGCGGGCGCCGCGCCCGGTGTGGCGCCTCCCGGAGTGGGGACGCCGCCCGTGCAAGGCACCCGCGTGCAGTCGTTCTCGACCGAAGTGGCGGTGGGCACACCGGCAAGCTTGTGCTGGGGAGTCTGTGGCGCTGGAGGGCCTGCACTGAAGCCGGGCACCTACCTGATCGAATCCGGAACGCACCCCTCGATCCAAGGGCCGATGGGTCTGTACGGAATCCTGGTCGTCACGACCGCCCCGAGCGGCACGGCTGCGGGGACCGCCTACGGAACGGGTACGACCGCGGTGACGTACAACGCCGACATTGCGCTGCTGCTCAGCGAAATCGATCCGGTCCAGAACAATGCGGTCAACCTGGCCGTCCAGACGACAGGATTTGCCGAGACCAACGTGTGGTCGGGCCTGTATGGCGGTTGCGGGAATCCAGTGCTGGCCAACGGAAGTCCCAATCCGACATTCGCGACCTGCTATCCGCCGGCAGTCAATTACACGCCGCTGTATTACCTGATCAACGGCCAAGCCTTCGACAAGACCATCCCCACGAACTCGGTGTTCGCAGCCATGGCGGGCACCGCCACCACGGGGATTACAGGGAACATCCTGGTGCGCCTGGTGAACGCCGGCCTGCGGATGCACGTGCCTTCGATCGTCGGAGCACAGACGGGCGTCGCAGTTCCTGCTCCTGCCGGCTTCTCGCTGATCGCCGAAGACGGCAACGTGCTGCCGGGCGTGCCGCGCGTGCAGAGCGAAGTGTTCATGGCCGC